>OCTW011593783.1_pt1 | contig 39683 bp, 26 predicted proteins | sample 1539671 | NCBI WGS metagenome assembly OCTW01 (sample SAMN02144230, study PRJEB22623) | gut metagenome | biome: sheep rumen | host: Ovis aries | place: New Zealand
TTTCAGGTTTATTAGCTGCTGCATAATTCAAAAAAAGAAAAATCGGCTGCGGAACTATCGTTCCGCAACCGTCTTTGTCTACACTCTGAATGCTTCATGACCGTCATGAAGCATTTTTATTATCTCTTAAAACATATATACTTTTTCTGAAAACATATTTTCTTGTGCGTATTATAACAGCCCTCTCATCACTTGCCGGAAGCTTAAACCTTGTGATAAACCATACAAAAAGAAGTATGATCAGATTCTTTCTCCAGATGGCAAGATCAAATATCAGCTCGTAGAATTTATCAGAGAAGAAGGAAAAAAGTATCGCATAAGATAGCTGAGCGTAAATGATCAGCGGAATATTTATAGTACTGTAATACTTTCTGAATCTCTCATTGATCACATACCTGAACGACAGACTCATCAGAAGAGCCATCAGCACTGTGTAAAATACCAGTGCGGCAAAGCCGCCGTCATACAGGAACATATAGAATATCGTATATACATTTCCTGTGCTGAAGCCGTTAACATTGATAAACGGCAGCTCCAGCTTTGAATTCCATCCCGTAATACCGAAGCTCGGAAGTACTGTCCTTCTGAGGCTGACAAGTGTCTGGGAATTGGATATATCAGTTCCGAATATACCTCTCCTGACAAATACATCAAGATTCTTTATCTCTCCCGAGAGATAGATGCACATATAATGGAAAATATCCGTCTGCTTTCCTCTTCCCATCAGAAAGGCTGATATATAAAATACCGGCACGATCATCAGTGCAGCGAAGAATAAGAAAAGAATTATCTTCGCAGGAACCTTTTTCTTCCAGTTGTATTTGGCCTTGTAGATAAAATAAGCCATTAATATAAAGGCAAATATATATCCGATTATGACTGCTCTTCCTCCTGAGAAAATGGCATTTACACAGCTCAGAACTATATTCATATAAAGAGTCATCCTGTTCTGTTTATAGCCGTGTACAAGCTGATGAGCGAGCAGATAAATACAGATATATAGAATTGCCGATGACGCCATCCTGAGTATCGATACAAGACCCGGAACATCTATTTCCGCATTCGTGAATTTCCTGATGTGGTCGAAATTAAATATTGCTTCTCGTAAACTGCTGTTCGGAGAAAGCGATTTGATGAATCTGAGAAAAAGCACTGCTGCCATACAATTGACAGCCAGAAAGATAAGCATTTTCCAGAAATCCACATTTATTCTGCACGAAGCTTCAACAGAGTACCGATCACAGTCTCTTTCAACAATCTTTTTATCTCTCAGCTCGCCGAGCTTCTGTCCCACCACTGATACGATAAAATATATAAAAATACCGAAAAACAGGACGAAGAAGGTCATGTCTGCAAGTTCAAGACGCATCTCCCTGATATAGAAGAAGGCGTATCCCACAGACAACGCAAAACCGCTGATAAAAAGAAACTGAGGATTAAGAATAGAACCCTTCGAAGTCAGTCCCGATATCAGTAACAGTATGATCAAAAATACAAATAATATGATAAGCTTTAGCATATATCACTCCCGGTACATTGAGTTGATCAGATTACAAACTGCCGATACATCAGTTTAACTATCGTCTCGATCATTTAACAACCTGATGCACTAAAGTATTATACCACCGAGGCACTGTGCATTGGTCCTCTCAAGACCGTTCTTAGCATCGATAAGGTCTCTCATTCGTGTCTTACCATATTTTACCAGATATACTACAGCATCATTCTCAGCAATCTTGGCTAATGCATCTGCCTTATGGATAAAGTCATTTGCCGAATCGATGACAAGCTCTTTATTAACTGACTTAAGCTCATCCTTAACAGCTTCCGCTACTATTTCAGCATCTATCCTGCTGTCAACAGAAACAAAAAGGACTTTCTTTTTCTCAGAAGCTTCATTGTTTATGCTGTACGCAATCCTCTTATAGTCAACATCCTTTCTGTTAACATTTACAAGCTGCATGATCTCTGCAAATGCAAGATCATTACCGGTTCTTGCAGAATCACAAATAATAAATACCACAAAGAGAACGGCCGCGATAAGGCATACTCCGAGAAGTCCGCCAACGATCGCATATTTTATGATAGTTGTCTTGCTGATACCTGTCTGAACAGTATCAGTAGATGTAGAGAAGAGACCCTTATCTCCCGGAACATTTGGCTGACTGAGCACTGTAACACTCTCTACGCTTTCATAAGTCATAATATTTTTCTGGAATTTCTCGATCAGCATATCACCTATCAGCTTTGCTCTTTCAGGATCAACATCGGAAACAACAAGATTGATGATATGTGCGCCCTGGAAATTCTTATTTATCATCCATTTGAATCTTTCTGCGGTAAGATTACTGAATTCAGGGTATTTTCTCAGATCAAGTTCATCAATGATCTCCTCAAGAGTATCCAGATTTACCAGAACACTGAGGTAATCACTTCCAACCCTTGAAACATATGATGCAACATCGGAACTACCGTTCTGTCCAAGGTCGTCGAGATTATACTCAACATAGATTGCAGCTATTGAATTGTATACGCCTTTTGGCGGCTCCGCATCGGTATATCTCACGTCCTTCACATAATAAGCCTGATGGTTCTGTGACATCACCTTATTAAGGATGTCCTTCTTACTGTTCTCAACCGTCTTCTCCTGCTCCTTGTAATTCATAGCAACAAGAAGAGCCATACAGATAAGAGTGAACGGTATGACAATATAGAGCTTCTCAAGAACATATTTAACATACTGCTTGAGATCGATAGTTCTGATTTTTTCCTTCATAAAAATATAACCTCTTGCGATAAGCTTCCGTTTCATTATATCAGATGTGCTGTTATTATCAATCAGCAAATCCCTTCGAAGCTGTCATCTTTCTATATATTTCGACAATATTCAACAACTCTCTCATAGTCCTTTATCGTATCGATCTCGGACCAGAAGATGCCCTCAACATCTATAGTGTGTATATCCTCGGTATCCACAAATGAATAAAGCACATTCTCCCACCACAGATCATAATCACCTTCTTCGATCATATAACACAGTCTGTCACGGAAGCGTGCAACCCAGTCATTCTTCAGCACAGCGATACCGACATATTCGGCATTTCTTTCCTCACGTTTAAGCTCCTTGCCGTATTTTTTTAACAGGCCGTTCTCTGTCATGAAGAAGTAGTCTCCACTCCCGGCTCTTGTTACATCAGACAGCAGGAAATTATCATATTTTGCCTCAAATACCTTATCCAGCAGCTCCTGGGTGTAGAAAACGTCGGCATTTGCAATAAATACCGCCTTCTCTCCAAACTCTTCACGCGCATACCAGAGGCTGCCCATACTGTTCGTCACCGCATAGAACGGATTATAATATACCTTTACATTATAGTCCTTCAGCGTTTCCTCAAGCAGATGATGCTTGAATCCGGTAATTATGATAACCTCCATGTGATTCTTCTGAAGCAGCTCCACAGTATGTATTATCAGTGGCTTGCCGCCCACATCCATCATGCTCTTGGGTATATTCCCTATATTTTCCGCAATCCTGCTGCCAACTCCGGCAGCAAGCAGTATCGCCTTCATACTTTTCTCCTTGTTATTTAACATTAATTCTGCCGGTTCAGTGCCTCAGCAAGCTTTTCACCAAGTATATCATAGTCACCGAGAGAAAGATTTCCCAGATGTCCCACCCTCAGCTGTTTATCCTTCCAGGCTCCCCCGGACGGTGTAAGAATGATATCATATTTATCCTTAAGATATTCAAATACCTTTGTTGCATTGTTCTCCGGGAAGATTACCGTCGTAACGCAGTTCGACATCGGTATTTCCGGAAGCTCAAGTGGAAGATTTTTTATCAGACTTCTGAAATATTCAGCTCTTTCCTTATGCTTCCTGTTTTCTTCATCGATACCGCAGTCCATTATGCTGCTCATTCTCTCATGAAAAGCCAGCATAATACCTACCGCAGAGGTAAATGGCGGCTGACCTCTTCTCTGGTTAATGAGGTAATCCTTAAAATCAAAATATATCGGTATCTTCGGATCGGTTCCGGCAGCATTCCGGCCGGCAACTGTGCCGGTCTGATTCTCTGATCCGGTTCCGGAATTTTCTCTCTCATCCGCCTCGTCATTTTCCTTCATGACACGTTTAACAGCCCTGTCGGAAAGAGCAACATAAGCCGCTCCCGGCGAAAGCGAAAGCGCCTTCTGACTTGCAGTGAGAAGCACATCTATACAACAGGCCGTCATATCTATAGGATCCGCAAGATATGCACTGACAGCATCAACTATAAAGAACATATTATTTTTTCTGCAGAAATCCCCCAGAAAAGCCAGATCATAAAGCTGGCCCGTACTGGTCTCGCAGGCATTTACCAGAAGCGCCGTATAAGCTTTACCGGCAAATTCTGCTTCAAAATACGCCTTATCAAACGCCTCCATATAAGGTATATCATAGGTATCGGTATCTATGCCATACCTTCTGCATATTTGGGCAAATCTTGAACCGAAGCTTCCTCCGTTGATCACAAGAGCCTTATCCTTACTGCCGAGCATATTTACAACCGCTGCATCCATTGCCCCGGTTCCGCTGCAGGTAAGTCCGATAAAGCCGCTTCCTTCCTGAGCATTAAGAGACTCAAGGAACATTCTTTCACTTTCCTTCATCATCTCACCAAACTCCGCAGTTCTGAAATACGGCAGCTGCGTGCCTTCGATTTTCAACGTTTCCGGATACATCTCAACCGGTCCGACTGTGAATAATTTCATTTATTTTCTCCTTCAATACACTCTATATGAATCATGTATTTCATTCAACTTCTGCCTTTTTTGCCTTTCCTTTAAGCAGTCCCATAAAATATCCCAGACAGTCACTCTTTCTGAATACTATGAAGAGCAGCGCATTTGGAATGACAGCGCAGAAGATCAGATTCTTCACAACAAGTCCAAAGCCTTTATCAGGCGAGAACAGGTTCAGCCCTGTAACGATCGCAACCGTCGCTGCGCACACCATGATAAATACGGCCAGATATCCCAGCGTTTCTCTTGCATAATCTCTTATGCTTCTTCCAAACAGTCTTGTGTAAACATATTTCGGATAACTGAAACACCAGAGAGCCATTGAGCTCGCTATGGTTCCCATGAATACTCCCGCAAGTCCGAACAGCTTCAGGAATAATATTGAAGCCGCAAGATTTATGATCGATTCAAATACAGGCACAAAGCGGTTTTCGTAGAATATACCTGCTGCATCCTGGAAAGAATTGTAGGATCCTCTCATCAGGAACTGAAAGAACTGCAGCGACAGTACTATTATTACCGGATATGACAAGAGATATTTTTCTCCGAACCAGGCTCCGACAAAAGGCTGAAGCATAATAAGCAGCGAGGTTCCCGCAAAAGCCGCGATCCAGAAATTCATGAATCTGATCTTTCTGAAAACCCTGTAAGACTCCTCCTTATTTCCAGAAACGAGAAGGTTTCCGACGCTCGGGGTAAGCGCAGTCAGCGCCGGATTGAACAGCTTGGTTGCCGCATCTATGACTATAAAATAATTATTGTAGAGACCTGCTGTACTCAGACTGAAGAAAACCGAAATGAGTATGCTGTCTGTTCCATTAACTATAAAAGTACCGATCTTATGAAAGATAAGCGCGCCTGTCTTCTTCTTTATATCCTTATGTATCGACTCATCCAGAGGCACAGCATCTTCACCTCTGAGGAAAGGATACTCACGATTTGCGATCGCAGTGATGGCTATATTTTCAAGTACCCTGAAGATAAGCTTGGTCACAAGATAGATATAATAATCATGTGTGAAATACAGCATAGCCAGCTGTCCGGTATTCATTCCTATAAGATAAATCATATGAATGAAGCTTATCTTATAATTCTTCTGATCTGCATAGATTATCGCTCTCTTATATGAGAGGAAATACGACAGTACCGTATCCGCAAGATATATCAAATATATGTATCCCAGATTTATGTCTGTATTATCAGTCTTCGCGATATACGGAAGAAAAGGGATCAGGCAGACGCCTATGACCGATATTGCCGCTGCGATAACATGGAAAGCGCGCCTGTAGAAAAGCATGAGTGATTTGACCGTTTCCCTGTCATTATCCCTGAGCGGTTTATAAAGATGAAATATAACAGCCTCGCCGATACCCAGATCGACTATCGCAAGTGCAGTTATAACATTTGTGAAAAGTCCGTTCAGACCGGCATATTCAAGTCCCAGAATATCAATAAAAAGCTTCTGAGCCATGAGACCGATCAGTATGGCAGTTATATTTGCGAAGATAGTAAATACGAAATTGTGTGCAGCCTTACCTGTCCTGCCCTTAAACTCAGCTTCTCCTCCGCCAAGGGCTCTGTCGGCAGCCTGCTTCTCATGTATATTTTTAAGTTTTCCCGCATGGTAAGCAAAAATAATGATGTAGAAGAAATTTGCAAAAGCATGCTGTTCCATAACAAACATGAAGAAGAACAGCCCCATGAATACAGATATCCATTGTGCCGCTGCAGTCTTGCGGCTCTTAAAAAGCTTTAAAGCTGCCAGTCCGATGATCATAAGAAAGAGCATCAGTCCTACAATACCTGTTTTATAAAGGATTTCAACGATCTCATTATGAGTTGTGATAATTATCTTATTGTATTTGAAGGTATCATATCCATGACCTATAACCGGATGCTGTTTTATCGCTTCAAAGGCCTTGTCCCATACAAATACTCTCTTTGTAAGATCCATACTTTTGTTCAGGACGCCCTCGATGAGCCATTTGAACATATCCTGTCTTCTCATAAGCACAAACACGATATTCAAAAGTATACCTGCCAGCGAATAAGTCATTATATTAAATACAGGTGTCAGTTTCAGTATTCCAGGGATAAAAGCCAGTACCAGAAGCGGTGTCAGAACGACCATCGCTGTACTGTTTTTAACCAGATAACTTGATGATAATACCAGGATGACTCCGACTCTGAAGATATATATCTTCTTTATATCACAGATTATGGCATACATCACTGCAAAGAAGAGAAATGCGATCTGATATGGGATATGCCCACTCTTAAAACCAAGCAGCCATGTCTCGGGATAATGATTCAGATATTTATACATCCCATCTCTGAAAATAATGATTGAAAAATGATTCAGGCAGGTAAGTGTTCCGAAGAATATCATCTCCGCCACAAGAAAGCTTCTGATATCCTTCAGGATGCCATATTCGATGACCAGGCATACTATAATGGTCGCAAAGGAATACTCCACCGCCCTCTTGGTCGTTCCGGTATTCAGCGCCGAAGCGGTGATCATAACCATAAGCAGCGCTGCTATCAGTGCAAAATACTTCGGTATCTGCTTTATCAGTCTGTCTTTCAGAAGATAATACAGTACGCCTATTCCTGCACCGATCTGTGCGAGAGTATATACCTTCGGTGTCCAGCCCATAGTATCAGTCAGATAGCCTACAGGGAAGAAAGGCAGTGTCAGCAGGAAAAATGTGATCACATTCTTCACGCTGCATTTATCAACTTTTTCCTTGCTGATCATTTCCATGTTATCTTCCAATACAAAAACAGAAGATGCATTTTATATAGTAACGCCTTCTGTCTGTCTCTCTTCTCTGAATATTTTCTGAATCTTCTGCTGCCGATTTCTTTCCAGAGCGGTGCCTTGTAGAGATGTCTCCTGACACTGCGTCTTGCAGCAGTTCCTTTGTCCCATTTTGGATTACCATACATACAGATGTATATATATCTCAGTGAATCCATAACCAGACGTGTATATGCCGTATATTCCACGGTATCCGAAAGATCAAGGATACCTCTCATGATCTTAAGCGGACGTTCCATATCCCTGATCACATCCGGGTTGTATTTATTTGATGCCGAAGCAGCATTTTCAAAATAGTAATACCATATGCGTTTCACATATGCCACTCTGAGAGAATTGAGCATCATGAGGTTCCAGATTGCATCCTCATACATCTTGATCCCTTTCGGGAAGAGGAATCTGTCATCCTCAAATACTTCTCTCCTGATGAACCTTGCCGCTATGCCTCTGTTGATATAACCACCGTTCTCGAATCTGTACGGCTCGCCAACATTCTCAGCTCTTGACCTGTGCAATCTGTTCTTAGAAATACGAATAACCGCCCTCTTCAGTTCATCACCTGAAAGAAGCCCTTCTGTATTTCTCAAACCATGAGTCTCGTCCGATGACACATCCGACAGAGCATAATCCTCGACGCTTACCGCTCCGTTCGCTGCCTCTATGTAAAGTGTTCCTCCAAAGAGTACATCAATATTCTTATCCTGCAGAACCTCAACGGCTTCCTTAAAAGCATATGGCGCTATAGTATCATCACCGTCAATAAAGGTTATAACATCCCCTTTTGCTTCTCTTATGGCTGTATTTCTCGCCACTGATACTCCCGACGGACGAATATGAAAGAGCCTGATCCTGTCATCCGAAGCTGAAAGTATGTCAAGCTCTTTAACAAATTCTTCTTCACTTCCATCATCGATGATCAGAAGCTCAAAATCTGTATATGATTGTTTTAATACGCTTGAAACAGCTCTGTTAAGCAGCTCTTTATCGCCGTTTCTTACAGGAAGTATGACACTTATCATTATCCAAACCCTTTGTCTATATAATGCCTATTGGCCGCTGTGGAAAACAAGTTGCCGCTTTCCGTTTCTGCAAAGAAAATATATTACTGCTTTCCGTCTCTGCTAAGAAAATATATTACCACTTTCCGTCTCTTCGAAGAAAAATATTACCGCTTTCTATCTCTCCGAAGGAAATATATTACTGTCTTCCATCATTCTTCGGCAATATACGCCTCGATATCATGAGTTATCCTGTCCTCTTCAGGCGGAAGAGTCATATAATCGCCGAATATTCCGGTCAGGTTTTCATCCCAAAGCGAGGTTACGGAAAAGCTTTTTCCTTCAAATTCCATCTCGATCATATTTTCAAACTCTTTCCTCGGCATTGCCTGTCCCGGTCCGTCATAAGCCCAGGTGACCATACCGCACTTAGGCGCATGGCTGTAGGAATACTTAAGGGCAAGCTTTCTCTGAAGCCCCGAAATCCTTTTTCTTCCGATAAGCTTTGCTGCAGGTTTAACAAATATATCCTTAACGATAGTGACTGCCTTACTGCTGCCATAACCGTTATTTACAACTGAAGCAACATTCAGCTTGCACAGATTCAAAGCATGTCTGTAATGCTTCTTTATCTTCTTCTCATCCTCAGGAAGCCCATCCATCGGAAATATATCTATCCAGAGATTCCTGACATCCTTCTGCCTGTAATTCTGTTCTTTAATACTGATCCTGCTGTCAAAAAGCTTTGCATACGGAGAATCAAGTGTACCATCCTCAAAGGAACCAAGATAATACCTCTCATCCCAGAGCTTTCTCTTTCTGTTCAGTCTGATAAGCTTTTCATAATCCGGCCGCGGCATCATGATATCAATATCATCATCCCACGGAATAAAACCCTTATGACGAACAGCTCCTATCAGAGTTCCCGCACAAAGGGTATATTTAAGCTTATATTTTCTGGCAGCTTTATCGAACTCTGTCATAATGTCAAGTTCGGCGTTCTGAATCTCTCTTAAAGTCAGTTTCTTCAATGTAATAGTCTCCTGTTTGTTATCTTGGCATTCTTCCCTCTCAGCCTTGTGAGTCTCACATATATATTTCCTAAAAATGCAGCCGTATGGAAGAAATGACAGAGTACAAATATAAGTACCTTTCTCGACAGGACTATAGGAGACTTCATAAGTTCCTTCTCATTTGCCTTGAGAGCTCTCCGCAGCATTTCCCGCTGAGCCTTATAATCCTTCTTTATCTCTGCATTGCTGAGCTCCGTTATCATTCTGAGCAGCAGTGTAAAATCAACTCTGATCCTGTTGATTCGTGCGTATTCATGATCCGGTTCTCTGCCGACAGCCTCTGATAACACTCTGTCCCACACCTCAATCAGATCAAAATCCTTCTTCGAGAAATGCCCGGTTGCACTTGATGCATTATAATAATAAAAATATCCTACCTCGCCAAGCCTTACGATCTTTTCAGCATTTGAAACTGCTTTATAGGTTCCGAGAACATCCTCGCCAACACTTATTCCCACCGGGAAAAGATCAGCCACAAGATTTTCTCTCTTATATAGCTTAGCTACCGGAAAATGTACATATTTATTGGAATCTATCTTAAAAAACAATCTAAGAAATGCGTCTCTTGTTGTGACGGTATAGTTCATGCTCTCTTCCTTCTCGAAAGGACACATCTCATCTACACTCTTAAGTTCACAGGTGACAATATCCGCATCTTTCTTCAGCATAAGATAAAGCATGCGGCTGATGATGTCCGGCTTGATCCAGTCATCACTGTCAACAAACATCAGATATTCACCGGTTGCAACCTTGAGTCCGCTGTTTCTTGCGGCAGAAACGCCGCCGTGAGGAACCGAAATATTTCTGATCCTGTCATCACTTTCCGCAAGCTTTTCTGCAAGCGAAAAAGAGCTGTCAAGAGATCCGTCATCGACAAGGATTATCTCCAGCTTATCATAGGTTTGGGAGGTTATACTGTTAACACATCTTTCCAGAAACTTTTCAGTGTTGTAATATGGAACGATAACACTGACCAGGGGTTTTCTTTTTCCCGTCATATTATCCCTTATTCCTCTCCACTTTTTTTCATACATACTTAGACCCATCCTGCCCTATCAGTATGGTTCTGTAATTCTATTCATCCTCTATCAGGCGCCGAGTATTTCTTTCAGGAACCGGACAGTATGTTCCGCTCCTGTCTTCATATCAAATACAGCCTTCCATCCAAGCGCTTCCAGCTTTTCGGAATTCAGTGCCGAACAAGGCATTGCATTAAAGCTCTTTCTCTCGGCATCACTCGGAACGTCAAATACTATATCCACTCCGCCCGCTGCCGCAAACTCCTCTGCCATCTGTCGTATTGTAACAACAGCCTGCTTTGCAGAGATATTGTATGCGTTTTTATTTTCACCATTTATAAGAACGGCAAGTATAGCCGATGCACAGTCAAGCACATGGCAGTATGATCTCAGCTGCTCGCCGAGGCTCTTCATCACTATTGCTTCTCCCGAAGCAGCCTTTACGGAGAACTGTGCAGATGCACGACTGTCCGTAAGTTTTATCACAGGTCCGTAAATATGACCCGGTCTTACGATCAACACATCAACCTTATATTCCTCGGCATAAGCTATGCAGAGTGTCTCCGCAGCACGCTTAGAACTCGGATATGACGATCTCGGATTAAGTATATCCACGTAGCCCAGAGATTCCTCTCTATATGGCTCGAAGCTTTCATTCACGCCATATATCTCACTTGAGGAAATATATAACAGTCTCTGCAATCTGTCCTTATCCGCTGCCGCAAGGAGCCCGTTCAGTCCCATGATATTTGCAAGCATTGTTTCAACCGGTTCAGATGAAATACGTACCGGATCAGCATTACTCGCACCATGGATTATGAAATCAACCGAGATAAGCTCCGTAACAGTTCTGGTTGCATCGTATTTTATAAAATGATAGTCCCTGCCCTCTTCGTAATCAGAGAAGCGCTTTGTCACACCCTCCGGATTTCGTCCTGCAAGATAAAGCTTCATTGCATACCCACATTCCTTATTAAGTGTAAGAAGTATATCTGAAACTGCAGAACCTATCAGTCCTGTAGCTCCTGTGATAAGGATATCCTTACCCTTAAGCTCCTCGATCCCGGGTATATTTTCTATTACTTTATTTATATCAAACAAATACTCTTCTGTATATTTCATTCCATGGTCTCCTGCCGGCATGCCTTCAGACTGTTTTTAAACCCATTTTATATATATAACTTCTATCAGAAGCTCTGCTCATATCCCTTATGCATGAATTTTGCTTTCAAAAAGGCTGTTCCCTTTTTAAACTTATTGACCTTCTCCATATAAATGAATGGCAGTTCGGCTATCTCTTCCTTCTTGATCACGCCGTCCTTCAGCTTCTTGTCCAGCCATACATTGAAGATGATCTCACTGATCCTTCCGGAATACCTCTTCTGGAAATCAGTCCATGTCGATGTATCTATTCTCTCGGCAAGTTCAAACAGTATTTTAAACAGCCACCTGCAATAATCATCCATCAGATCTCTCGGAAGTATCATCATGTTGAACATATATCCGCTCTTTCTTGCAACTACCTCATCGAATGAATCAAGATAGTCTGGATACATTTCGGAGATAACCTCTCTGGTCTTATCTATTTCTTCAGCCTTATATGTATGAACATAATGGCTGTAAAGTGATTCTATATAATAATTTCTCTTTCTCGGAACGATAACCTTGTAGCCTTTTCCAAGAAGGAATCTGACCTCCTTCTCGCGAAGGACTTTATCAAAAGGATCCTTTCCCTTACCCTTTCCAACAAAGTGTCTTCTGTAATGAGCAAGTCCCAGATAATCCACATCAAGATTCTTCCATGCCCAGTAAAGTCCCGTAAGTTCACAGAATGCAGGATTTAGTATAGAGATATTATCTCCCTCATTGTCTTTCTGGTAGCCCAGATCAAGAGGCTTTCCCTCTTCATCAACCTTACCCTCTGCACCGACATGAAGCGGAAGGTAGAGTTTGTCCTCCGGCATACGATACTCTTTATGTGTAGCAACTATTACCTTGATACTGCATTTTTCACTATTCATTGTATTTACCCCAGCTTTATTTATGTATTATTTTCATACATTATCCGGAAGTTTTATATTCACTCATAAACAGATCCTATATCCCGGATTTCCTCTCAAACCATATCTAAGGTATTTTATCATCTAATACATAAAAAAACAACACATCTACACTATATATTAGGCCACATTCAATTATTCTACATAATTTAACACTGAATTTTCAACTTAATCCCTTCTGAATACTTCCTGTTTTCAACCATTTATGCCCTTTTTATATATCCAAGCCCAAAATAGGCTGAACAAACTGTGTCGCATGCAATGCATCCCCCGAAGGGTTGTTGTATAACAGGAAACACCGTCTCTTACTATACAAAAGAGCCGCCTCACGGCGGCTCCATGTATGAAAAAATGTGGGGGAAGGTATAGATTCCTTAATTGGAACAACTTTAGTGTAAGATAAATGTATGTTCAACTTAAGTATAATCTGTGACCAAAGTGTGAAAAGTCATTATGAAGTCCTTATAGAATTATTAAGAAATCTTCATCCCCTGTTACTTCAGATATCTGTACACGTAAATTTCCTGTCCGGCATCGCGTACATCCTCGGTAAAGCTGCTTCTCGAGGTTCTTACCTCCTGCCCGAGTACCGGATCATAATAACGTATATAGTTTGCATTATAGCTTACAACAAGAACATATTTTCCACCAGGCATCCTGACGGTAAATGGAATACCATCGCTGAGGAAGCTTATCGCAGCATCTACCGTTGCCCCGGAAATATTCATTCCTTCTATCTTATCCGTATGCTCAGCTATCGTCTGAACATAACCGGCCACAGCCGCATCAGCGGTACTGAAGCCTCCGGTATCTATGCCTGCGCTTCTCATACTCATGAAGATGCATGCTGCCAAGCTGTCCTTCTCATTATCACTCTTAATATAGTCAAATGTGCCCGCAACGGTAAGATATGGTGCACTTTCCTTGATTCCGTAGATTATCTCTCCCTCTGTAGAAACAACTATTCCGCCATTCTGCTGAAGATAGGCAAAGGCTCTTCCGAGACTCGCAAAGCTCTCCTTCAGGCCTTCGTCCGAATAAACAAATACCCTGTCCTTCTTTCCTTCAGTCTTCTGTTCCTCGGTAACAAACCCGGAAGCGGATTCGCGTACAATAGCCTCTGTAAGATAGCTTCTCTGATAAAGCAGCTGCGGAAGACTTATATCATCCTCAGGCTGAGGTGTCTTGTAGATCAGATGATCCTCCGGAGCAGCGTCATATTTTCCTGCTGAACCGGAAACTCTTGTCAGTTTCAGATCGTTTGAGGTAAGCTCAACATCACTGATGAGAAGCCCATCCTTCTTATATTCTCTGGCAATCTCGCCCTGCCTGTCGACGATATATATTTCTGAAAACATGAATATGGTCTGTCCGTCGCTCCCCGTCCTTATATCCGAGGTTTTGGCGGCACCGTATACCAGTGCATCGTCCTTGAAGCCTATGATACGGAGTTTTCTTCCGCTGTGCGTAAGATGATATTCACCCATATCCTTCATGTTCATAATGATGATCTCATCTGCCCCTCCGGCATCGGCTGTATCAGGAAAAGCAACACATTCTCCGGTTTCCGATGCATATATCATGTCCTCCGGCATTTTATCCGAAAGTATCGTCGGATTGCCGGTAGTGGTATTATAAACCTGCAGCGCTCCGTCTAAAATAGTATAGAACTCCTTCTTCTCAGGATCATACCAGCTGAACCTGTCCGCTCCGAGTCTCAGCGATTCATAGGACTCCGGAGTTTCTATAAAGAAGAGAATATACAGCTCGGATTTCTTCAGATTGTAGCTGTATAGCGCAATGCCGTTACGCCCCTCCAGCCTTCCGTAATTCTGTCTTCCGACCACCGTGAAATAAACAAGTCCGTCATTATCCACAGAAATGATCGTCGGATCACTCGGATTAAAATAACAATAATCCGATTCTCTGTTCCTGCTTCCGCTTCCGTAAAGTCTCGCGGCTGTACCTGCCTTACGATCATATATCCAGAGCTCACCTGCCTCGGTGAAAACACCCATTTCGTTATTCGGAGACCATTTATGACTGCTTCTTTCGACCTTAAATTCATGTTCCGCCTTTTCACCCAGCGGTATATTATCAGAGGTAAATATCTCATCTATGTATCTCACGCTTTTGGTAAGTGAAACCGAATCGGTACTGTTATCATAGCTGAGATAGAGATAATCGGCGATTCCGTATTCGATGACATTTCCGGTATCATCAGACTCGACGATATACTTAAGCTCGATCAGTGAAGTCGTATCCGAAACCTCTCTGACTCTCGGAATGATCGTGGTCACAAGTATAGGATTGATACTGCCCCAAAGCTCGTTTTTGTCGGGATCATCATCCTTATTCTCTTCGGTACCGTCATGCTTCTCATACTGCTGCTCTTCCTCTCCGCCATCCTTGCTGGTGGAAGGGAATACTTTTGTATTGTAATCGGCCGCAAAATCAAGCATATTCCCGAGGAAATCACGTTCAAGCACTACGACTCTCGTATAATATCTGACGGTCTCTCCATCAAGCGAAAGAAGCACGGCAAAGCTGTATTCGGTTCCCTGCTTCATATCCATTCTGAGATCGACACTGTAAATATCGTTGCCTTTTCCTTCACTGCCAGTATTTACTCCCGAAACCTTGATAAAGCCGTTGATCTTCTCGGCATTTATCGCTCCAACACGTTCCATGGTACCGTTTTCGATCAGCTTCTCTCCGGTGATATCTCTGAGTTCATACTTGACGGTGCCTGTATAGGAGCTGTCAACCATGGCTGAAATATTCTTCCCCTCTTCCAGAGGAACGATACTTGTACGGTCAAGAGCGGTATTCATCCTCGTTCTGTAGCCGTCAAGTTTATTTATGATCATACCGTCCTTGTAAATACAGACCTCCGGAAGCCGTGGAACTCCGGTCTCCCGAGGAACACTGTCGGAATTGCGGTTACTCAGACGATTGGTCACAAAAGCAGCCAGCAGAAAAAGTGCCGCAAAAAGCAGCACCCTGAATACTATTCCGAGTATTTTTTCCAACAGCTTCAATTATCCACCTCAGATAACATGACTCAGCCACCGGCCACACCTGCACCGATGGCTGAGTATTATTTTACTACCAAATTATGATGATTCTCTATATAGTAGATCATCAGTCTCCGAAACAGATTCCGAGATCCTTAGCGCTCTTAACAAGCTGATCCTCTGGATCTATAGTCTTAAGCTTTCCTGCTGATTCCTCAAGCGGAATAGCTTCAATACTGTTATTTCTTATAACGACAAGCTTTCCGAAATCCTTATCTCTGATAAGTTCGGCAGCCTTGACACCGAGTCTTGAAGAAAGCACCTTGTCAAATGCATCCGGCGAACCACCTCTCTGTGTATGTCCCGGAATGGCAACTCTGACGTCAGAATCGAATTTCTCACGGATCTTATCAGCGAGCTCGTATGCAACCGATGGATAGGTTCTGCTTGCAAGAACAGCCTTTCTCTCCTTCTTCGGAAGCTTCGCAACATCCTTCGTGATAGCACCCTCTGCAACGGCGATCATTATGGCCTTCTTGCCTTCCTTCTGGTTCTTCTCGATACACTTGTAAACCTTCTTGATGTCGTAAGGTATCTCCGGAAGAAGAATGGCATCAACACCGCCTGCGATACCTGCATAGAGTGTGATCCAGCCAACCTTGTGGCCCATAACCTCTATAACGAAGATACGGCTGTGCGACTCTGCTGTCGTGTAAATATTGTCAATATAGCTTGTAGCAACATCGATGGCACTCTGGAAACCAAAGGTAACATCTGTTCCCCAGATATCGTTGTCGATGGTCTTCGGAAGTCCTACAACGTTCAGCCCCTCGCTTGCGAGTCTGTTGGCAGTCTTCTGCGAACCGTTTCCGCCGAGAACAACAAGAGCATCAAGCTTCAGCTTCTTATAATTCTCTTTCATTGCCTTAACCTTGTCGATTCCGTCAGCTGTCGGGATATCGATCTCCTTGAAAGGCATTCTGCTGGTTCCGAGGATTGTTCCGCCCTTATTAAGGATACCGGTAAAATCATTGTATTTCATCTTCCTGTAATTACCGTAAACCATACCCTTATAGCCGTCGATAAAGCCATAAACCTCAAATTCATCTGTTATGAGAGTCTTGATTCCCCTTACTACACCTCTCATAGTCGCATTCAGCGCCTGACAGTCGCCGCCGCTGGTAAGCATTCCTATACGTAACATATCACTACCTCCCTCTTGTAAATATATTTTGCCTTATAAATACTGTTATTATTCTATGCCACTCTTATTCAACCATTATCACGTTAACATCTCATTACCGTGACCGATAAGTCGCATCAATAATGACACATTCTATGCTTAGTATGATCTATCACGATCATCACTTATCATAAACTGATATATGATCAGAGCTCCGTACGTCCGTCGAGTGCCCTCATAAGTGTAACCTCATCGATACACTCCAGGTCTCCGCCGACCGGAACTCCGCTGGCAATCCTCGTAACCTTGATGCCCGCAGGCTTGACCATCTTGGATATATACATGGCCGTTGCCTCACCCTCAACACTGGAGTTTGTTGCGATTATCAGCTCATCAACATCATCTCTGAGCCTGATCATCAGTTCCTTCAGTTTGATATCCTGAGGGCCGATTCCCGCACTAGGACTGATCACTCCATGGAGCACATGATATACGCCGTTGTATTTGCCTATCCTCTCATAAGCTGCAAGCTCGCGGGGTGTTTCAACCACCATGATAAGCTTATGATCCCTGGCAGGCGATGAGCAGATCGGACATTCCTCACGGTCCGTGATCGTATAACATGTCTTGCAGTATTTAATATTATGCTTGGCATTGATAATAGCATCGGAAAGTGCTTTTGCGCGCTCCTCCGACATATTGATTATATAAAATGCAAGCCTCTGTGCAGTCTTGCTTCCGACTCCCGGAAGTCCCGAAAGCGCCTCGATGAGACTGCTGACCTCATTGCCATAGATGTCCATTTAGAAAGGAAAACCTCCCCCTAAGCCTCCTGTAACCTTGCCAAGCTGCTCTCTCTCATCATCAGCCTGCATACGGATAGCCTCATTAACAGCTGCCATAACAACCTCTTCAAGTGTCTCAATATCCTCCGGATCAACAACCTCCTGAGCAATCTTGATAGAGGTTACCTCCTTCTTACCGTTTATCTTAACCGTAACAACTCCGCCGCCGGCAGATGCCTCGTATTCCTTTTCCTCGAGTGCAGCCTGAGTCTCCTCCATCTGCTTCTGCATCTTCTGTGCCTGCTTCATAAGATTGTTCATATTTCCCGGCATCATTCCGCCGCCGAAACCGCCTCTCTTAGCCATTTGTAATTTTCCTCCTGAGTAATAATTTATAACATTTCCGCATCCATATTCGACAGATTCATATGCAGATATACCTCTTCACTGTGCCATAATTCTGCAAGCAGAATTATGCATACATCATTCCATGATGTATGTAGCATGCTTCGCATGCTGCATCATTCGCGTTGCTCATGATAGCAATATGCTGCGCATATTACTACTTAGTTGTAGGTGAAATACGCCTTCAGAGGCATATCTGCACATGAATCTATTCAGTATTATGTTTGGAAATTTGATTCAATTCATCAATTCCCCTCAATAGGAAAATTGACAGTAGCCTTGGTTTTGAAGCTCGGTGATGAACTGAAATAGCTCTCATCGACCGGTCTTCTTCTTACATAAAATATGATCTTACAGCCATATTTATCTGAAAGTGAATTGGTTATCACCTGAAAATTCCTTACAAAGAAATTTACATTTACCGGACTGTCATCATATTCGGTCCAGTCATTATCTATACTTAGCCTTCCGGACGAAGCGTGTACCTTCAGCTTCCTTGCAAAAGGATAATACGCCTTCGGAAGATCCTGAGCCTCCTTCTGCCAATTCGCTGCGATGCTGTCCAGGAGCTCCTGAGTCGGAACTGTATATGTTCTTCTGAGTGCCGCAAGCTCCTCTTCGGTCATCTCGGCAATCTTATCCTTTGACGGAACCTTTGCACCACCATAAAGTGATGAGCAGCCTTCTGATACGCCTGCATCACTTCCTGCCATTCTGCCGGCATTTCCGTATGCTCCGTCAGAACCATCCTGCCCTGCTGATGCCGAGCCGGTCGCACTACCCGCTGTTCCGGCTGCCATACTGACGCCCGCCGCTCCGGCTGCCACATTACCCACACCCATCTGAACCGGCATCTGTGCAGGCATTCTTGCCAGCTCCTTCTGAACCTCTTCGCCGACCTTATCCATTCTGGATTCAAGTCTCTCAAGACGCGAAACGAGAGCAGAATTATCAGTCTGCATTTCCGGCCTTACCATTCTTATCAGTCCCATCTCAAGTGTAACTCTCTTGATGGTTGAAAGCCTGATCTGTTGAAGCGTCTCGCCAAGTATTTCCAGATATCTCATAAGAGCATCCGTCGAAAAACCTTCACCCAGCTTCTTCAGTCTCTCTGCTGTTTCCTCCGTGATATCCAGTCCATCCTTAGTTCCCGGTGATATCTTCAGGAAAAGCATATTTCTGGTGAACCAGATATAGTCCGATACAAACTGCACGAGATCCCTGCCCTGCCAGACAACACTGTTTACGGTATCCATCATACCATTTATATCATCTGCCGCCATCTGCTCTGTCAGTCTCACAAAAACATCCGTATCAACTGCTCCGATGGTCGAGAGCACCTTCTCGAAGGTAAGCTCCTCTCCGAGATTAAACGAAATACACTGATCAAGTATGCTGAGCGCATCTCTCATTGAACCATCCGCTGCTTTCGCAACATAGCGAAGTGCATCCTCGGTCGCCGAGATTCCTTCCCTGTCCATCAGCTCAGCCAGTCTTCCGGTGATAGTCTCTATGCTTATCCTCCGAAAATCATATCTCTGGCATCTCGACATGATGGTTACGGGAACCTTCCTTGCCTCGGTTGTCGCAAGGATAAATATAACATATTCCGGCGGTTCCTCAAGTGTTTTCAGAAGTGCATTGAAAGCGCCTGCCGAAAGCATATGTACCTCGTCAATGATATATACGAGATATTTTCCCTGACTCGGTGCATACTGAACTGCCTCAGTTATCTGCCTGATGTTATCGACACCATTATTGGAAGCAGCATCTATCTCTATGACATTGAACGAATTGCCCCTCGCTATTGCCTGGCAGCTTGCACACTCACCACACGGACTCCCGTCAACCGGATGCTCACAGTTGACAGTTTTCGCAAAAAGCTTGGCTATCGTTGTCTTACCGGTTCCTCTGGTTCCGCAGAAGAGATATGCATGTCCTATTCTGTTGTGTGTCACTTCATTTCTGAGTGTCTGAACTATATGCTCCTGACCCTTAACCTCTTCGAAGCTGTCAGGACGCCATTTTCTATATAAAGCTGTATATGACATACATCTGTCCTTCTTTTCCTGTCTGGTATATTTATTAAGAAATCGCTATACTCATATAGCTGTCGCAGAATAGAACAATTTATGCGACAATACCTGCAAGATTGTCCGGATTATGGCATCAAACCACAATCACCTAACGTATATGATACTATAAAAATGCCAAAAAATCAAATAAATGTTGGTTTACATAACATCAAACCGTACCAAAATATTGTACTTATTTTTTACTATTTACCAAAACAAACAATTGTCAAAAAATACATATAAATGGTATAATAGCATTTGGAGTATTTTGCAACACGATCGGTGTTTTTTAATGATTCTGGCCGCTCGATCAGACACTATCAAATGGGGTTATTATGACAGATAAGAAGCTTGTGGCTCTCTGCACCTCACGTGTATATGATCCACAGATACATGGTTATATCGAAAGACTTAATGAGCATCTCAAAGCTGAGGGGTACTCTCTTCTTATTTTCGCCATTAATTCCGATATCTACTGGGACGAGGACAGAGTTGCCACCGAGAAATACATCTTCGATCTTATTCCTTACAAGGATATGAGCGGCATCATCATAATGGATGAGAAGATCAAGAGCCACAAGATTGCCGAGAAGATCATCGGCTTTGCAAATATCTACAACGTTCCCGTGGCTGTTTCCGACGGTCATTATGAAAACGTTTCCTGCGTCAATTTCGATTATGAAAAGGGCTTCGAGCAGGTTGTCCGTCATATGATCGAATTCCATAAGCCGAAGAGGCCTCACATGATGGCCGGCCAGCCTGACAATGATTTTTCCAACCATCGTATAGAAATATTCAAGAAGGTTCTTGCCGATAACGGCATTGAATTTAACCGTTCCATGCTCAGCTATGGATACTTCTGGGCTGATCCATGTCGTGTCGCAACTGCTGCCCTTCTCAAACGTGACGTCCTTCCGGACGCCATAATCTGCGCAAATGACAATATGGCCATAACCGTTTCCGAGATGTTCACGGAGGCCGGCTACAAGGTACCGGGCGACGTCATCATCTCTGGTTTTGATGGTTATGATGAAATATATTTTACATCACCTAAGATCACAACCGCATCCTGCGATATACTTATGATGGCAGATGCTACTGCCGAGATTTTCCTTGAGACTGTAAATGATGGTCAGGTTCATAACCGTATGATCACTCCAACCTTTATACCAAACGAATCCTGCGGCTGTCCGGAGCACACGGAACATCCCTACATCCTGCGTGACTGGTTCAGAGAAAGCTTTTCAAGGCATAATGATGACAATCGTGTTCTTCAACAGATCACCTCTTCCATGCAGATAAGTCAGGATTCGGGCGAGCTCGTTTCCTACATTGAGTCCTATAAAACAGAATGTCTCCTTGTGGCCGTTGACCGCGAATGCTTCTTCAGCGACGACAATTATTTCACGGGCGTCGAAGAATTCAGCAAGGGTAAACAGTTTGTACTGATATATGATTCAGACTATCCTGAACGATATAAGCCGGGCAGCTTTGAAATCCCGGATCGTATAGAAGACAGCACCGAGGATGTGCTTTCGGAACCATTCAGAAGCCGTATTCTCGAGCTTACGGAAAGTGGTTATCCGCTTATCTTCAACTCACTGGTCTTCATGAATAAGTCCTTCGGATTCGCCTGTTATTATTACAGAAATTATCTGATCACGAATTATTCAAATACAATGAACGTCACGAACGCGATCTCTATCGGCTTCGGCGGCTATATAAATACACAGTACCAGCGTATGCTTCTGGACAAGGTTGACCGCATGTACCGTCACGATTCGCTGACCGGCCTCTATAACAGAATCGGTTTCCAGAACCGCTTCAGGAAGATCATGAACAGCCCTTCCTTCAGGGGTCAGAAGGTTACTTTGTTCATGTCCGATCTGGATGGTCTGAAATCGATAAACGACCGATATGGCCACGGTGAGGGCGACAATGCGATTGCAGAAGTTGCAAGAGCCCTTGACGCCTCAACGCCTGAAAACAGTATTTCCGTACGTTTCGGCGGTGATGAGCTCTTCTCCGTAATCTTCGGCGAATGTAAACCTGAGGAAATAATAACGAGGATAGACGCATACCTGGGCAGTTACAATGAAACCTCAGGAAAACCTTACAAGGTTTCTGCAAGCTGCGGATATATGACATCCATCCTCGATGATGATTTTAACATCACTCAGGTCCTGAAGCAGGCCGATGAGCAGATGTATATAATCAAGAGAAACAAGAAGAACAGTTAAATACACTAACATGATCCTAAAAATGCCGCAGCGACACAGGTCACTGCGGCATCTTCTTGTATAGCAATAATCAATGCGGGGCGCACATGTGCCCCGCATTATTGTTATTTTAAGAACTATCTGAATTCGCAGAACACTTCCTCGCCTGGCTTAACATCATACATTCTCTCAAAAAAGACAAGCCTGCTAACGGTCGGAATTTCTCTTCCGCTAACATCTCTACAGTCTCGGTCATTATCATAGAGGAAATACTCTCCATCAGGCGATTCATAAACTTGGACAACGTGGTCGGAGGTAAATGAGCCAGTGTTTATAACACGAACTTTGTTTTCGAGCAGTTTGCTCTCAAACGTAGTATACGACAGTCCGTAGCCAAAACGATAAAGCGGCTTTTCTGTCATGTAGAGGTAGGTCATTCCTGTCTTTCTGATATCATAATCCTCGATATCACCAAGCTGGCTGTCATCCCTGTACCAGGTCTGAGAGGTTCTTCCGGCAGGACTCACTCTGCCCGTGATTACGTCCGCAAGTCCGTTTCCAATCTCCTCACAGCCAAATGCGCTCCAAAGTATGCTTCTGATCTCAGGCGCCTCGTCTTCCTCCGCTACAGCTATCGGCGCATTTCCGATAAGAACGAGTGCGATGTTCTTGAATGTCTGTCTCAGTTTTCGTAAAACTGCTCTCTGGAAAGGCGGAAGTTCGATTGATTCCCTATCTCTTTCCTCCTTCATATTTACGATCGGATGAAGTCCGAAGCAGGCAAATATATCTGTATCGCTATTCAAATTGTTCTGCTCGATCGTCTCACTGAGTATGGTCTCAACATCCTTCACTGTTTCGAAACAAAGCGCCATTTTTCCGTCAGGATTCGTGATGCCTTTGATATTTCTGCTCCTCCGAATAATCGCAGAATCATTTTTACTATTCTCAACAATAACAGTATTTCCGGCATTCCTGTTATCAGAATTCTCTGTAACATTTTGTTCGTTTTCCCAGAAATGCAGTGCATCATCAGCTGTAAAACGGATCACTTCACCATTCTCATCATACAGCTGAAAAGCTTCATTTGTGAACCAGCTGAAGGCATCATCGGCATTTGCGTAAAGTTCAAATGTATCAGAAACCTCTTCTATATTCTTGATCTTCTTATCAGGTGAAATAGTTGTCAGAAGCTTGCCCGTTGAAAGCGATCTGATAGTAATGCGTGACTCATCCCATAGCATGATCCTGAAGAGCTCTGCTTCCTCAAGAGAAACCGGAACCACTTTGCCGTCACGGATGCCAGCATACTTTCTCTCAACTGTTTTTCCGGTCTCTGTACTGCCATTTTCGATAATAACATCTGACCTATTCTGCTTCGTAGTATTGTTATCATCTTTATCCGAAGCACCATATAACACTAATTTCACAACCGGAAACAGCTCTTCACCCGGTATATTCATCCCCTCCGTGAAGGTTACTATATGGCTCGAAAGTCCGCCATACCAGTCAATCGGACATCTGTTTACGAATGGTCCGAAAGCAAATTGCTTTCCTATATTGTTTTCACCAACCAGCTGATTATCCTCAACCGCCTCTTCCTTTAAACCGCATGCAACCGGCAGCATTCCGTCATTTTTTAGAAGTACAACCGTCTTTGAAGCAGCCTCTCTTGCGAGAGCTCTGTTTTCAGCTGTATCAACCTTCGAAGAGTTATATTTATCCTTAGGAAAAGCCCTGGTACAGCCATCTTCACCTTGATCCTCAGCCATAAGTCCGAGCATCGAAAATACAGTCATTCTGTTTACGATAGCCTCTGTCAGATGATCCTCAGTGATTATCCCCTTATTCAGAGCCTCCTCCATAAATGGTCTCTCGTAGCGGCCGTCCTCAAGAAACAGATCAACTCCGGCTTCAAAAGCCTTCTTCAATGCATCACAGCCATCCTCAGCCGAATGCTGCTGATCCACAGCCAGCCTCATGGTAAATGCATCCGACACAACAAAAGGAACGCCCCAGGCCTTCAGCTTCTGCCTGATCTCAGGATTAAAGGTTGCGGCAACGCCATTTATAAAATTATAAGAAGACATAACAGAAAGCGGACCGGAGTATTCGATCATCTCCTTGAAAACTCTCAGATAATAATCCTCCTTCAGATCCTCAGGCATCCTGCTGTCGGACATAAAACGCTTGTTTTCAACATTATTTGCGTAGAAATGTTTTAATGTCGCGCCACAGCGAACGTAGTCCGGATCATCTCCGGCCATTCCGAGAACATACTCACCCGCAAGCCTCGAAGCAAGATGCGGATCCTCTCCGTAGGCCTCTTCATTTCTGCCCCAGCGAGGGTCTCTCTCCATATCAATTGTCGGTGCAAAAGGGCACAGTCCGTTATGAAGCCCTTCGTTGGCAAGGCTCCTTGTCTCGGTTCCGACAACCTCCCCGATACGATGCATAAGTTTCTTATCGAAGGACGAAGCCATTCCGATTGGGCTCGGAAAAACCGTCGTACAGATCGGCTCCCCCAGATCAAAGCTCTGGTCGTGCCTTGCCTGAACCCCGTGCGCAGCCTCCGCCGCAAAGTCAAGCATTGAAAGTCCAAGTCTCTCCCAGTCCTCTGCCGTTCCGTAAAATATATTTATCTTATCCTGAAGGCTCAGCTTCTCCGTGAAAGCCTCCGCCCTCTTTCTGTGAAATTCAATATCTCTTTTCATGCAGTACTTCCTTAATCTTCTATATCATTTAGTCTCACAACCACCGAACCCTATCGCTGATTCTTATGAGTTTTTCGCGAGTTTTCTCAACTACTCCGCTAGTTACTTCGCAATATATAATAATTATTTACTATTTCGCCAGCAGCCTCTCAATATACTCCAGTGCTTCATCACGCATAAATTCACCTCTTATACTCTGAGCATTCATGGCCGGCGGGCAATCCGCTCCGATAAATTCTATATGGACCACTTCAGTTTTCTCAACATCTATTATCAGCACAAGCGTTGTAACCGAGATGCGGTCAACACCGCCGTAGTAAAACTCTTCCTCAATCTTTGAATCGTAACTAGTGTATACGATCAGGTACTTCCAATCCTTCGGTGAATCAGCGAATTTTGCAGAGTAGGCCGAAAACTTTATGTCCTGATCGTCATTTACAAAACGATGATCAGCCAGGACAACTCCCGACAGAGAAGAATTCCATGCCCCGGTAAGCTCCGCGCCCTTTGCACTATCTGCAAATTCAGGTTCAAGTGTTACCTGATTAAAAACAAGATCACCATCAGAATCCGGAATGACGTTATCACTCTTCATCTTGGCAATACTATCCTTGTAAATAGACTGCGCCATCTTGCTGCCGATCCTGCTCATGCCATAATCACTCGAAACAAGAATATATTTCTTATCAATCTTCAGCTCACTGCCATAACCGTCAAACGAACAGCTGCTAACATCAACATCAAAAGTCTCCAGATTGTTCAGCTCCGTCTCCATCGAATCGAGCTTAAAATAGCTTTCAGAACCACTCACCGGATTATTAAATATCAGTTCCGTCGGCAGGTCATGTCCGTCAACAACCGTGTAAATAAATGTCAGCCTGACCGAATATCCTTCAAAGCCCGTCACCGGCTCAGCGACTACGATCCAGGACTTTATCTTACTGCTCTCGTTCTTCCCTCCGGAAGTCGTATCGAAATAAAAAGCCGGCATAGCGTTATCAAGCATAGGTATCGTATCATCCTCCAATAAGATGGAGAGTCCGACACCATTTGAATCCGGGTACATCGAATCATTTCTTATATCAAAGTCCGAAACCCGAACCCACTTTTCCACCAGAAAATGATATCCGTTAACATCTATTTCCTGACCGATCGGTTTCACCTTCGGTCCCTCAGTGGTCTTCTTGTCTGACCCTGAATCCCCCTTTGATCCGCAGCCCACGAGAAGCAGTGCCATAGCCAGCACAATCACCAGTATTTTTCTCATTAAAACCACCCCACAACTCAATTATAACTCTGTTAGATCAAGTCATAATACCCCTAATAATACACACTTTAAATGTAATATACATACATGCTGTTTATCTCCTCAGATACTCCGACGCAAGAGGAAATTCAAAATAAGTATCCGGATATGGCTCATTTTCAAGAGTAAAATGCCACCATTCACAATCAATTGGCTTAAATCCATTTCTGACCATAACCTTCTGAAGCATCATACGATTTTCAAACTGCTCCTCTGTGACATCCCTGCAGTCAGGATGCGACAGCTCGCTGAAGAGATCGAACGGACTTCCCATATCAACCTCCTTGCCCGTTCTCATATCAAGCAGCGTCAGATCAACCGTACTGCCCCTGCTGTGGCTGGACATTTTCGCTATATAGCCCTTCTCGAAGAGCTCCTGCTTCTGCAGATCCGGGTAAAAATACGGTTTCATACGCACATCCTGATCCTCTATTCCCCACAACACGAAATGCCTTACCGCACATGCCGGGCGGTAGGTATCAAAAATCTTCAGACGATATCCCTGCACAAACATCTCATTGCTGACTGCCTTCAGAGCCCTTGCCGCCTCTTTGGTGAGGATTGAGCACGGCTCCTCATAACCGTCAACTCTCTCCCCAAGAAAGTTGTATGTAGAAAAATATCTGATCTCCTGAATTATATGTGGAATAACATCCGAAAGCAGCACAAATCCGGATGGATCCATGGTTATATCCTTTATATGATCTGTTCTCATTTGCCAGCCCCCTCCTATGTTTTACCTCTGTTATTTCGAGTCAAAACGCCCCAAAAATACACACTTTAATTGTAATATACGGACATACTATTTACAACAAAAATCACTTTGTAATTTGCTTATTCAGGTATATATTACAATCATTGAAAGATTATCTGACATCCTTAATATCTACTAAATATATATAATCAATGATACGATCAGAATCTGTGATATATATATCAATAACATGGTCAGAATATAATATATATATATATCAGAGTGAAGACAAAGGTCGTGTTCAACACGGCCTTTTCTTTATACTGAAATATCAAAAAGTCCTTATATTACGGGCTTTTCACCCTTTTGTATGGTATACTTATAGTATCAAATAAGGCGGTGTAACCCATGATTACAGAACATACAGAGCGCGTAAGAAAGCAACTTCAGATGGTATCTATCGATGATCTTGTTCCACAGGATCATCTTCTGCGAATTATCGACAAAGCAATTGACTGGTCATTCATTTATGACCTCGTTCGCGATAAGTATTCTCCAGACAACGGTCGTCCAAGCATTGACCCGGTTGTGCTTATTAAAATCCCATTTATTCAGTACTTGTACGGTATAAAGAGCATGCGCCAAACGATCAAAGAGATTGACGTAAATATCGCATATCGTTGGTTCCTTGGTTTAGAGCTAGGCGAAAAGGTTCCACACTTTACAACATTTGGCAAGAACTATAAACGCCGATTCGAAGGTACTGACCTGTTTGAACAGATATTTCAACATATCCTAGAAGAATGCTATAAGTTTAGGCTGGTAGATCCAACCGAGGTTTTTGTGGATGCAACACATGTAAAGGCTCGGGCAAACAACAAGAAGATGCAGCGTCGAATTGCAAAAGAGGAAGCACTATTCTACGCAGAAATGCTCCGTAAGGACATTGATGCTGATCGTGAAACCGTTAAAAGATAAAGACGATGATAACAAGCCAAGCGGTGGTTCCGGCGATAAGTTCGAAGACTATACTGATGATGTTCCATTAGATGGGAAAACTATTAAATGTAGCACAACGGATCCAGAAAGTGGTTGGTTCCGCAAGGGCGAGCATAAACATGTTTTTGCATACGGTATCGAAACGGCATGCGATAAAAATGGCTGGATTCTTGGATTTAAAGTTAATCCCGGTAACGAACACGATAGCCGTACCTTCAAAGGTCTTTACGATAAATTGCAGGATATTGGAATGAAACGTTGTGTCGTTGATGCCGGATACAAGACACCTGCTATTGCAATACTTTTATTAGATGATGGTGTAGACCCTGTGTTACCATATAAACGTCCGATGACCAAAGATAGATTCTTTAAGAAATACGAGTATGTGTACGATGAGTACAATGATTGCTATATTTGCCCAAACAATCAGGTCTTAAATTATAGCACTACAAATCGTGACGGATATCGTGAATATAAGAGCTGTGGAAAGGCTTGCGAATCATGTCCGTATCTTGAGCAGTGTACGGCAAGTAAAAATCATGTAAAGCTCGTTACACGGCATGTATGGGAAGATTACATGGAAATATGTGAGGACATACGCCAAACTATAGGCATGAAAGATGTATACTCACATCGAAAAGAAACAATCGAGCGAATCTTTGGGACAGCAAAAGAAAACCATGGATTTAGATATACGCAGATGTATGGAAAGGCGCGAATGAAAATGAAGGTCGCGCTTACTTATGCTGCCATGAATTTGAAAAAACTGGCAATGATAAAAACAGAATGGGGATTACAGCCTGCATAAGCGGGTAGAATCTTCATATATTTCATATTTTCTTGGTGTCCAAACAAGAAAAAAGAAAATAGAAATGAAAAAATGCCTTCTGTGACACATTGAATCACAGAAGGCATTTGTCTTCACTCTGGACCACCTGCATAGCAGGTGGTTTATTTGTATCGCTAATACAAAAAAATCGGATAAAAGGACATAATTATCCTCTTATCCGACGGTTATCCATCATTAACATATTCAATTTCAGACAACGAAAAAAGGGCGCAGTTAGCTAATGCTTGCTTGAGCGTAGCGAATCTCGGCATACCTGTCAACTCATCAATATATCATATGAAAATTCGGTTAAATTATAGCAAACAAACATGTTTTTTACAATAATATGTTATGAAAAGGCAGCTATGAAATTGTTTCATATGATCAAATCAAGGCCTCTCCCAACTTCGGCACGAGTTTGTTGCTTGCCAAGAATTGGACACAAACATCTACAATCAGTTTGCCGAAACATATTTTTGATTACTACTATTAGGTTTATCTGGAATTGTCCGAACCAACTTTCCATTCTCAAGTAATGGATCAAGAATTTCGGTTCTGAAATATCCTCTGTTTTTAATTCCTATTCTCTCTTGTATCTCAGCTCGACTCCTTGGAACCGAACAATATTCAAGTATCACTCGCTCTCTGTCTAATTCACTTACTACAGCTTCTTGGATGGCATCTTGGTTGGTGCCTTGGTTGGTACCATCCAAGTTTGGCAACCAAGTCTCTCGAAGATTTCTATAAAATGCAACAACAAAATCATCTTCCTCTGTCCGAAATTCAACCTTGCAGCCTGCTTCATCGCAAAGATCCTTTATTCTCTTTAGGCCAGTTGCAAAAGTCTCCATATCCTTTGAGTAATATAATACTCCCGTAATTCTTCTGTTCCGACGAATTGGCTTCTTATTTCCATCCAGATACTCTTCCGGTGAGTGTCCCTTAGGGAATCCGCCTGTAGTATGTATTTCTATTCTATCCTTGAATACATCTATCTCGTTATTCTGTCCATTATTATACACTCGGTGACCATATGAATTAATCACAGCTTCTCGGATAGCTTCAACCGGAATTTCTGGAGTTTCAACTCTTTCCAGCCCTATAATATCAGCCTTCCAGTCCATCGCATCAATGATATACTGTTCGCAAATCTTACTCAGACCAATAATGGACCCCTTATCTTCCCTGCGAATATCCGTAAATGTCGCTTTTACGTTAGTAGCAAATTTTGCCATCTGAACATCCGTATCACTTGTGTCACAGAAGAGCGCAGCCCCGGCATTTAATAAATGAATTCCATCGTCAGCCATGAGATCCAGTTTATTCATAACCACTTCTGGATCATCCGATTCAAAAATGATTCTGCCAACCTGTTTTGCTTTATTTAAATATGTCTTAAAATCGCGCATATTAATATCAGAAACCGTATATTTTGAAGGTTGATTCTCCCAGGAATGTTTACCGTCATCTCTAATGAGCATCATCTCAAAATACATATCCTGATTCATCACAATGTCCTCATCCGCTTCACGTATGCGTGGAACATTATATGCAGTATATGGCTGCTTATTGCCTTGAAAATCTACGAATACCACTGTCTTTCCATCTTCGTACGTTTTCTTATCAACCACCGGATATATAGCCGGATAAATATGATTTTGAATTGCTTGACTGACATTTCGAATCGTCTGATCACTTATTTCCTGCCCTATAACATCCCCATTATTCTTGACACCAAAATAAAGCGTACCAGATCCATGTTTATTAAGTATTGCAACAATAGATTGAATACCCTCCTTCAGTTCTCCGGTAGATTTCTTAAATTCAATCTGTTCAGTTTCTTCTCCAATATTGATCAATATCTTTCCTCCTAGAATGATCACTCTCGTAAAAAGTATAACAGGGCGTTATTGAAAAATCAACAACGCCCTGCCGCTTATAACGCTACTAAAAAGTATATATTTAGTTCACAACCTTGCCGCCTTTAATGGTATATTTCTTACCATTATAGTTTACGGTTCCGTTGTAATCGAACTGAACCTTACCACCCTTACAGTACCAAGATCCGTACTGGTTAGAACCGATACCGTTGAAGTTGAAATCAACCTTTCCGCCCTTGCAGTACCACCAGCCGTTAGAATTCTTTGCAACACCGGTAAAGTCAAAGTCTACCTTTCCGCCACTGCATTTCCACCAGCCGTATTCGTTCTTTTCCACTGTATTGCAGTTGAAGTCAACTTTGCCGTTAACAATACGCCACCAGCCATTCTCGTTCTTAGCAATTCCGGTGTAATCGAAGTTAACCTTTCCGTTCTGGATAACCCACCAGCCGTTCTCGTTCTTCTCAACCGAGTTAACAAACTGAACCTTGCCTCCGCTGACGAACCACCAAGCAGTTTCTCCGTTGACGGTTCCCTTAAGGACATCCTTCTTGTTGAAATCAACCTTACCGCCCTTGCAGTACCACCAGCCATTCTCATTCTTGGCAAGTCCGGTGAAATCAAAGTTGACCTTACCCTTCTGGATAACCCACCAGCCGTTCTCGTTCTTCTCAACCGAGTTAACAAACTGAACCTTGCCTCCACTTATGAACCACCAGGCAGTTTCTCCATTGACAGTTCCTTTACGAACATCCTTCTTTGATGTATCTACCTTGCCATTAACAACGTAGTACCAATCGTTTCCGTACTTTGCAAAACCTGTAAATGATGTATCCTGAACGCCATTCTTTGCATAATACAAAGCATTGTTATACTTCTGGATGCATGTCTTTGACTTATCAAATACATATATACTCTCAGACTTGCTATTAGTATATGTCTTACCATTTAGAGTGACTGTTGCCGTATATGTCCTGGTTCCTGCTGCAGTTACAGTTGCATTCTTTGTAACCTTATTCGTTATGGTAGCTGTAGCAACATTGGTATGCTTGCTGTCATTTTTGCAAGTAAACTTAGCAGTTGCCTTAGTATAACCTGTCCATGTCCATACAGGAGTTCCATAACTATGTCCGGTTGCTGCTATGCTCGCCGTTTTAGTATCCGTATAAGTCTTGCCACTAAATGTAACCGTTGCCGTAAATGTCCTTACACCTGTCGAAGTACATGTTGCTGCTTTTGTTTCTTTGCTGGTTATAGTCGCCTTAACAGTTGTTACATGATCTGAATCATTGGCACATGTGAACTTGGCTGTAGCACTGCCTGTTCCGTTCCATGTCCAGTTTGGTGTTCCGTAGCTGTGTCCTGTTGCCGCCTTGGTTGTGCCCTTCTTAACTGTTGTTCCGCAATCCAGACAAACAGTATCACCGGTATATCCTGCCTCTGTACAGGTCGGAGCTTTTGCATTTCTAACTTCAGTTCTTGTATGTGGACATGCTTTGATCTCAACAACTACACTGTCAACAGCTGAATTATTATGGTTTGCATCACCAATAACTTTAAACCATACAGAATAACTTCCTGTATCCTTAGCAGAAGGTATCGTCGTGTTGAACTGACTCTCATCCGTAGGAGCTGCTGCGCCCTTCTTGGTAACAGCATATTTCATAGTACCAACTGTTGACGATCCTGCGTTAATAAGCTTTTGTGACTTTCCATTATAGGTCAGTGTCTTTGCCGTAGGTTTCGTGATATCAGTTGCCCCTATATCAGCTTTATTTACTACTAATTTAACCTTGCATTCTGTGTTTTCATAATGATCTGAATCTGTCGGAGTAAATACTACCGTATACTCAGTTTTGCCACTATCTGAAACAGAAGGCTTTGTTGTTCTGCTCTTCCAATCAAATGTACCTGCTATCTCTGTCTCTCCAACAACCGCTTTTCCACCTCTCAGTGTACTATTTGCAAGCGTCTGACCATAGGTGATTGCTGAAGCCTTAGGAAGCACTGATATACTTGATGCCGCCTTATTTACTGTAATAGCAACCGTTCCATCAATTGAAGAATATTCTGAATTGCTTGGTGTAAACCTCCATGATGCAGATGTTGTACCCATATCCGGTACGCTATCAGGTTCAACCCACGCCAAAGTACCATCTACAATCTTGGAATTCTCTTCATCTGATACAAATACAGCTGAATTGAACTGAAGAGTAGAGAGTTTCTGTCCGTAAGTTAATGTACTATTTTTAAGTGTTACAGATGAACCATCTTTCAGTTTCACAGGAGTCTGATCCGCCAGCATAATATTTAACGTGATGGTTATATCTGTATAATTGTCTGTCTCAGCTGTCACGGTAATAGTACCGGTTGATCCTTTATCTCCCGGAGCAACAGTATAACTCAAGATACCGTCAGTTACGGAAGGAGCCTTTGAATATGATATATCCCCTGCGCTGCCAACACTGTAGCTGACATTACCACAATCTTCAGGAAGCAGTGATGAAATATTAATGCTGTCCTGGCCACCTTCCAAATAGAGATAAGTCTTGTTAATAGCGTCAACAGATGTCTCAGCCTTGCCAATATCTGCTGTAACACTTGCCGGCTGTCCGCTTAAACTATAATTTGAAGCAGCACTTCCTGAAAGTGAGAATCCGCTGAAAGCTACTGTTATTCCTGTGCCAGCACCAGCCGTTTCAAATGCAGCAGTTCCACTGACGATACTCACATCATCGCCATCAACCTTGCCGTCGATGGTAGCTGTACCACTTACCTCCGCAGTTGTTGTTCCGTCATAGGTCTTATTTGAAGCTGTCAAGCCGGTTATCGTAACAGGCTTTGGTGTAATTGTAAATTCAACACTGGCAGTAGCTGCATCATTTCCACTTCCAAGAGTTATATTTGCTGTATATGTTCCGGCATTTTTAGGTGTGCTTGAACCAAGAGATGTATTTCCCTTCTTGTAAGTTATTGTTGGCGTTCCAAGAACAGAAGTGTCTCCGGTGATGGTAGCCGCCTTTGCCGATCCATTATATACAAGACTACCTGTCGGAGCTGCGATAGTCAGTGTTGCCTTGTTATTCGTCAGAGAGCATCCATCATTGGCACATGTTGCTGTTATAACTGCACCATCATCAGACACAACATATGTAAACCTATGATAGTGTGCCGAAGAATCATACGGAATAATAGTTTTACCGCCAATAGTAGAATTGTCCGATATCACACTGGATGCAAAGGTTACTGTTGAATCTGCCTTGTCCACAAATGCTTTTTCCAGAGTCACAGTACCTTTGTAAGAAGATGAAGAAATCTCATCAGAGGAAACACTTGTCCAGCTAAGGGAAATCGTCCCTGTACTGGTGCTACTTCTCGAACTACCAATACCAACATCATTTGTACTGTATGCAATCGCGTTGACAACACCGCCGGAGATTATGATTTCATTGCATTTTTTATTACGTCCACTGCCGATTGCTGCCGAATCAGAGGCACCATATGCGGTTACATTTCCACCGGTTATTACGATCCTGTTTGCTTCAGCATCCCTTCCTGAACCAATACCGGCACCCCATTCAGGTTTATATCCCTCACATATACTACCCTTCGCTAAAATTGTTCCACCTGCTATTGTGATGATACCGCTTTCTCCGTCTAATCCACCGCCGATTCCGGCAGCACCATAGTTACCATATGCCTCTACATATCCGCCATTGATACGAATTATTCCTCCGTTTCCATGCCGGCCTCCGCCAATACCAGCTCCATACCAGTTACCGCCATAAGATTTTATAGTTCCAGCATTGATGGTAATTGTCCCTCCACTACCACCTTTATATGCAGATACATCTCCGCCACCAATACCTGCGGAATTCTGGCCTCCATGTGCCTCGATATACCCTCCATATATATTGATTGTACCACAATTCATGGTCTCTTCACTATTAGCTCCACCTATAGCTGCATAATTCGGCTTTTGTGTTGCATCTGCACATAGTTTTCCTTTATTCTCTCCAGTAGATTGTGCGAAGATGTTTAGTGAATTATTGCCATAAACAGTTATTCCGCTTTGAGCATTCAGTGTTGCGCCATCAGCAAGAATAAGATTTACATTTCCATCTACAACGAGTCGATTGTTAATCGTTAAAGTACGATCAACCACATACCAACCGGTATTCCAAGTGGTATCGCTTTCACTGACATAAGAATTACTTGTACAGTTTGCATTGTTTCCGTTCGCATCCAAATACGGAATACTTACAACAGTATCTTCCTTAAATGTTATCGTGACCGTAACATCTTTATCGGGCATGCTAAAAGAATATGTACCATCCTGATTAGCTGTAGGCTGAAGAGTACCGCTTTCTTCATAAGAATAGCTAATTGAATCCACCGCATATCCATTTGCAGGTTGAGGAGTTAGTACAATATTGGTATTAGGCAAAGCTTTGGTCGGGGATACAACCAGAGATCCCTTTGATGGTTCAGAATTAGAAACAATCGTACTGTGGACACCCTCGATGTCTTTCCACTGCGCATATGCAATTACGGATTCTTTCCATCGATAGGTTGTTCCTTCCGGATAATAATCTGATCCTATTTTCCAGGTGTCAAACTCCATCCCATCAGGAGGCGTGAAAGAACATTCGGGCAAAACAAAGAACTTATCTGTTCTGCCACTCATTGTATCCATAGTCCCTGATCCACCGTTTGCATCAAACCTGACAGATCCCTTTATAATAACAGGTATGCCATCCTGTGATGCACTTATATCGATAGAATATTCACTATCACCAACCGTAACTTTCAACACGGCAGTTGATTCAAAACTATCCCCACCATAGTATGTGGTCAACATCCATTTACTATTCTGCTGCGATGCAGAGATGCAACTTCCATTGACTTCTACGTTGTTGATTTCACCTGTCGTGGTCCCCAAAAGATCATTCAATACATCTGTCAATTCAAAAGTGCTGCTCTCTCCGCAGGGTGTTGTCTTGCTAAATGTCTTACCGGAATACTTGAAAAAAGTAGTATATGTAGTCTTCTTCTTAAAGCTGACATTCACCGTCACATCTCCATCAGGCATCACAAAAGATGTTGTCGCCCAATAGAAAGGAACCGCATTTTCACCACATTTCACGGAAAGATCATATAATTCATATAGATCATCCGGGCTGATTGTCAAAGTAACAGTCTCCCCCTTGACTGCTGTTGTTTTATCTGCCGTTACCGTTCCATTAATGATTCCATCCGCAATCGTAATGGAGTAAGTCGTTTCAGATGCATAAGCCACATTCATAAGTCCATCAATTGGAACTAACCCAAGTACCATCGAAACTGTCAGAACGAATGACAGTATGCATTTAACTAAGTATTTCTGTTGTCGTTTCAATAGATCATCTCCTTTATCTTATTATTTTTATAAACTCAAAATACATCTTTTTTAAATCGTAATTCTGTGTAACAAAAACAGCTGGACAAGGGTATAACATCCCCTTATCCAGCTGTTTATCCATTTCTGTTATGTTCAGTTATTATTGAAAAAAAGGCGCAACTATAGCTTATGCGATGCGATGCGATGCGATGCGATGCGATGCGATTAAGCATGTCCTTTTTCTGCATATTTGTCAAGTCCTTTCTCATCAATATATCATATGAAAATTCGGTTAAATTATATCAAACGAGCATGTATTTTACAATAATATGTTATGAAAAGGCAGCTATGAAATTATTTTCAAAATCATAACTGCCTCTGACAATCAGAATTCAGTTTTATATAGCTACCCGGAAGTATATACAGTAAACTGCTTTTTATTCAGCCGTCATCTGATTATCAACAATATCATTATGCTTTCCCTCTTTTACACCATGAGTTTATATTATTTCCTTTATAAAATCTATTCTTATTATATATTCATTTTGTTCTATATACTTTACTTATTTATCATTCTGTCTTTCAGGAAATAACATGTCGCCCATTCCTAACGCTTTCATCTCCTCAATATTACTTTCAAGAACATCTTTAAGTGCATTCTCAAGATCATATATATTATTTATATCATAATCTTGAAACAACTGACGAGTCATTGGATTTTCACTACTGAACTTTATTTCACTTTTTTTGTCTTTTTTATTTTCCATATTTCCTCCAATTATAATCAAAAGTATTGTTAAACTGATTTTATCATAATCCTTGACGAAATCAATCGGATTATATATAGCCAAAACGAGCCAAACAACAGCATAAATGCCATTATCTGACTCGTCTATTATCTTAGGAAATCTTATTTACATAAAACTTTTCACACGCTCCTCAGTGCTAACGTTTAGCTATTATATCAATTATCTCCTCAGCCATCTTTGTTCCGTCATCAGTCCTTTCAACAAATAACTGATACTGAATATTATTTGCAGTAAAATACACCACCTGCTTTGCAGAATGCTCTTCGTCTCCATCATATCCCGCTTCCTTGACAAAATAGGCTGTTTTATCATCGCCGTATTTGTAAGTCCTGTAGTACTGCCTCTTTGTGCCGTAACCCATTCCGTCTGTGTTATTATCAAATGTAAACTGACCATTAAGCGCAAATTCCATATCACCGTATTTCAACCAACCGGCGGAAATATGACCCGTCCCATAAGTAGAAAGAGCGATCATTATCGGTCCCATATCTGTTATCTCATCAGATGCCCAAAGCTTAATGCCCATTGTTTTCTCGGCTACATCAACACTTGTAAAATAATGGAAATATTCCTGACCTTCATTATCAGTTTCTTCCATGGCCTTAAAGCTCTCAAAATCAATCTCAAGCGGCTCCGTCTTCTCCACATCCATCTCTTTATCTCCAGTCTTTAGGGTAAAGAATCCAGCATTTCTCGCCACAGTATATCCTGAAATTCCGACAACCAGGAACAGGCTCATTATTACAGCAGCTGCCTTAAGCCTGCCCATTACGAAAACTCTTTCAGTCCGGTTTCCGGTCCGGTTTCCGGTCCGGTTTCCGGTCTGCTTTCCGGTCTTATTTCTCGCCTTCACCCCTGTGTTCTGTAAGCCCAACTCCCCGGCACATACGCAGAGTACTTTTTCATTCAGAGTTTTCTTCGGTCGGTGCTCATCCTTTAATGATCCATATAAGTATTCATCCAATCTATCCATATTCGCTACCTCTCTTCCATATATTCTTCCAGTTGTTTTCTCAGCAAACCTCTGGCATAACTCAGTCTGCTTTTAACCGTTCCTTCAGGGATGCCCATCACCTCTGATATTTCACCCACAGACATTTCCTCCTTATAGAAAAGCAGTATCGGTATCCGGTATTTATCCTTAAGACTGCTGACAGCTTTATTTACATACGTTCTCTGCTCGTTATTGATGCATATCGAAAGGTTATCCTCTCCGAACTTTTCGCAATCTTCATCCTTTTCTTCAACTATCTCTTCCTCCGGTGCGATTCTTTTTCGCCATGCGTATTTTCTTTTTTTATTCTTCCACAAATGTATCGCAACAGAGATAAGATAGCTTCTGACATTCTTACCTTCATCCAGATTTTCCATCGTCTTCACAGCATAAAGCCACGTATCCTGATACAGATCATCAGCCGGATCACTGCCACCGGCCAGCTTGAGACAAAAGGAATATATGTCTTTCCCATAGGATTCAATTATCTCTTCAAGCTTTTCCTTTGTCATAAGATTGTCATCCCTTTCAAATAACGGAGCTTTCCGCCCCTTCACTAATATATGGTAATAAATACAAATATGGTTCGATGGATTTTTAAGAAAAGCCATGCTCTGTTCTTGACGCTCCGCGCATCAATAACCGTCGCCGTAGGCGCCGTATAGCCAAAAAAAGGCAACAGCACCGATGAATGCAAGCATTCCGGTGCTGTTGCCTTTTTTGGCTGCATGGCTTGTTACATATGCTTAATTACAGGAGTTCGATTGCCGCCATCGAATCGTCCATTAGACAGAATATAATTGTCATCCATTTTTCAGCTCTCGTTATCACATTTTGAAATGTATTTTTTGACGTCTGATTTTTTAGAGCCAAAATAGAGCCACGACCATAATATCATTTACTCTTATCATAAGCAACAATCAGAAATGTTTAACTAAAAATCTTTCTCTCTAACTGGCTTTATATAGTTTTTCGTTAATATTCTTTCATTTGAGAAGAAATTTAATTCCTGTTTAGAAAGATTTTTATCTTTCATCTTTAATTCAAGATACCTGACCGTGCATATTACATCCGCCACTTGGAATAATCTATAATCTGCAGGTATTACCTTTCTAAACTCTACATTATCAAGTAATGTATTAAATACAGATGATATTATTTTACTCACCTGAACCTGGCCATTATCGTAATAAACCTTAATAACATCAAATGAATAAAAGAATTCCAGATTATCTCTTACAAAGCGCGACAGTTCTTTACTAAGCTTACCAACTGCCTCTACCTCATCTCCAATATGCTTTTTTTCAATATATACAGTATGAGCTTTAATATCTAAGTGTCTTATAAAAGCCATCATCGTTTTCAATATTCTTTTACGATTTTCTATATCATTAAACTTATGCTCATTTTCCATTCTAATTATAGGACCTGCATGAACGCAAAAGTCCTCAAGTCCCATATATTTAAACCTTTCATCTAACCTGATCAAATCATTTGATATATCTTTTTCCTGATCATGAAAAACCATCGATATAAGATAGTATGGTGATCTATAATCATACTCTCCAAAATCACCAGACTCATCTATAAATATACTCAACTCTTTCATAGCCAAAACCTCTAAAAACAAAATGGCGGG
>OCTW013416952.1_pt1 | contig 39679 bp, 35 predicted proteins | sample 1539671 | NCBI WGS metagenome assembly OCTW01 (sample SAMN02144230, study PRJEB22623) | gut metagenome | biome: sheep rumen | host: Ovis aries | place: New Zealand
CTGAAGGATGGAGGCGAGCGTGTGCGAGCAGCTGCCCTTGCCGTTGGTGCCGGCTATGTGGATGGTCCTGAACGAGCGGTGGGGGTGGCCCAGATGTTCGTCGAGGGCCAGCGTGTTGCTGAGTCCTTCCTTGTAGGCCGACGCACCGATGCGCTCAAACACGGGCGTGGAGTTGTAGAGGTAGGAGAGGGTTTCGGAGTAGGACAACATAGCTTTGTATTTGGGGAGTTTTGGAGTCTGGGAGTTTGGAAGTTTAGGAGTATGTACGTTACGTTTATGGGGTCTTTGTTTGGGAGCTTGGGAGCTTATACAATAATTCCTTCGGCTTCACCCCTGCTCTTAAAGTATCGTCTAAACTCCTACACTCCCACACTCCTAAATCAACTCCTGGAAACTAGCTGAAGTAGTTCTTAAACTTGTCGAAGATGCTTTTCTTCGTGGCGTTGTCACCCTTGAAGTTGTCGCTCTTCTGAAGTTCCTCGAGCATCTTCTTCTCCTCGCGTGACATTTCCTTTGGCACGTAGACGCTGATGTTCACGATGAGGTCGCCGATCTCGCGTCCGTAGCCCTGCACGGGTGGCAGGCCCTTGTCTCTGAGTCGGAGCGTCTTGCCAGGCTGGGTGCCGGGCTCTATCTTTATCTTCACCTTGGAGCCGTCTACCGTGGGAATCTCGGCGGTGCCTCCGAGGGCTGCCGTGGGGAAGTCGAGCAACAGGTTGTAGAGAATGTTCTCGCCGTCACGCACGAAGGTCTCGTTGGGCTCTTCCTCTATGTACACCTGAATGTTTCCGGCTATGCCGTTGTGAATGCCTGCGTTGCCCTTGCCGGGAACGTTCACCACCATGCCTTCGGCGACGCCTGCGGGAATCTTTATCTCCACCACTTCCTCGCCTTTCACCACTCCGGTGCCGTGACACTCGTGGCACTTGTCCTTGATGACCTTTCCTTCACCTTGACAGGTGGGGCACACGCTCTGCGTCTGCATCATGCCGAAGAAGCTCTGCGTGGTGCGTGTAACGACGCCGCTACCGTGGCACGTGGGGCAGGTCTCTGCGGTGCTTCCATTGGCGGCTCCTGTTCCGTGACAATGGGTGCAGGTGACGTCTTTCTTCACCTTGAACTTCTTCGTCACGCCCGTAGCCACCTCCTGGAGTGAGAGCCTCACCTTGAGCCGGAGGTCGTTGCCTCGGTGCTGCTGGCTATGTTGCTGGCGTGCGCCGCCTCCAAAGCCTCCGAATCCTCCGAAGCCCGCACCGCCATGTCCGCCGAAGATGTCGCCGAACATGGAGAAGATGTCGTCCATGGAGAACCCGCCTCCCGAGAAGCCTCCGAAGCCACCCATGTTCGGTCCGTCGAAGCCAAACTGGTCATACTGCTGGCGCTTCTGAGGGTCGTGGAGAACGTCGTATGCCTCGGCGGCCTCCTTGAACTTCTCCTCGGCCTCTTTGTTACCGGGGTTCCTGTCAGGATGATACTTGATGGCAATCTTCCTGTACGCCTTTTTGATATCATCCTCGTTGGCGTTCTTGTCGACGCCCAGAACCTCGTAATAGTCTCTTTTTGCCATCTTTTTATGATTTACTATGTGACTATTTACTATTTACGATTTATTTTCGATTTTGTGGTCTTTCGTACCGTTAGGACGTTGTTTTATTTATTATGTGACAATCCGATTAATTTACTATGTGACGATTTACGATTTACTATTTTTATTTTCTATTTTATTATTTGTTTTTTGGGGTCTTCCGTCCCGTTGGGACTTTTTCAAGCGGACTTGAAATTGCTTAATGGGACGATAGGACGTTTCTTTCGGCTCATTAAATCATTAAATCATTGAATCATCAAATCGTCAAATCATCAAATCGTCAAATCGTCAATAAATAGTAAATAGTACATCGTCAAATCGTAAATCCTCATTGTCCTACTGCCACTTTGGCATGTCTGATGACCTTGTCGTTGAGTGTGTAGCCGGTCTGAACGCAATCGATGACCATTCCTTTCTTGTCGTCGCCCATGCCTGGTACCATGGCGATGGCCTCATGGTAGTCCACGTCGAAGGGTTTGTTTTCGGTCTCAATCTTCTTCACGCCGAGTGTTTCGAGTGTTTTCACGAACTTGTGGAAGATGAGCTCCATTCCCTCTTTGATGGCCTTGGCGTCGTTGGTGTTGTCAGAGAGTGCGCGCTCGAAGTCGTCGAGCACAGGCAGGATGGCCGTGATGGTCTTCTCGCCTCCGTTGAGGATGAGCTCTGCCTTCTCCTTGATGGTGCGCTTGCGATAGTTCTCAAACTCTGCCCGTGCTCTTAGATACTGGTCTTTCATCTGAGCCAGTTCCTCCTCGGCCTTCTCGAGCGGTGTTTTCTCGTCGGCTGGTTCCCCGGTCTTCTCATCGGTGGCAGCCTCTTGTTCCTCGGCCTCGTTGTTGGCCGTTTCCTCTTTCACTTCCTTCTCGTCTACGGCCTCATTCTCCATGTTGCCGTCTTCGACCTTGATTTTCTTTTCGTCCATCGTTTTTTTCCTTTTGTTGAAAGCAAACATACAAATACCGTGCCAAAAGTTATTCCAACTGAGAACTGAGAACTGAAAACTGAAAGGTATGATTACTATTCTTGGCGACCTGAAAGGTGGCTGTTTTTGTTTTTTCAGTTCTCAGTTTTCTGCTTTCAGTTTGAGCTCACGTTCTCAGTTTAAGCCCCTCGTGCTCACTTAAACATCCCCCTCGGGGGCTTGGGGGGCTTCTACCTCTCAGTTCTCAATTCTCAATTGGAATACATCCTCGCTTTCTGCTCCTTGATCTGCGCATCGTAGATGTAGTCGTCGTAGGTCATGAGTTTGTCGATGGTGCCTACGGGTGTGAGCTCGATGATGCGGTCGGCCACGGTGTTGATGAACTCATGGTCGTGCGATGCGAAGAGGATGTTGCCCTTGAACTGTATGAGGTTGTTGTTGAAAGCCTGTATCGACTCCAGGTCGAGGTGGTTCGTCGGGGTGTCGAGTATCAGGCAGTTGGCATTCTTCAACTGCATGCGCGCAATCATGCATCGCATCTTCTCGCCTCCGGAGAGCACGTTTACCTTCTTCTCCACCTCCTCCTGCTTGAAGAGCATGCGGCCCAGGTAGCCTTTCATGGTCACCTCGTTGCCTGTGCCGTATTGCGAGAGCCAGTCCACGAGGTTCAGGTCGCTCTTGAAGAACTCGGTGTTGTCGAGGGGCAGGTAGGCCGTCGTGATGGTCACGCCCCACTTGTAGGTGCCAGCGTCGGCCTCTCGGTTGCCGTTGATGATTTCAAAGAGCGCCGTCATTGCCTTCGGGTTGTGGCTGAGGAACACCGTCTTCTGTCCGCGCTCAATGTTGAACGACACGTTGTCGAAGAGTACGGTGCCGTCGGCGTCGACCGCCTTCAGCCCTTCCACCTCGAGAATCTGGTTGCCCGGCTCGCGCTCCATCTGGAAGATGATGCCGGGATACTTGCGGCTGCTGGGTCGGATTTCCTCCACGTTGAGCTTCTCGAGCATCTTCTTGCGCGATGTCGTCTGCTTCGACTTTGCCACGTTGGCCGAGAATCTCCTGATGAACTCCTCAAGCTGCTTGCGCTTCTCCTCCGCCTTCAGTCGCTGGTTCTGCGCCTGACGGAGTGCCAGCTGGGAGCTCTCGTACCAGAACGAGTAGTTGCCCGAGAACACCGTCACCTTGCCGAAGTCGATGTCGACGGTCTGCGTGGACACGGCGTCGAGGAAGTGTCGGTCGTGGCTGACCACGAGCACGCACTGCTCGAGTCCGCTGAGGTATTCCTCGAGCCATTGCACGGTGTCGAGGTCGAGGTCGTTGGTCGGCTCGTCGAGGAGCAGGTTGTCGGGGTGTCCGAAGAGAGCCTTGGCGAGCATCACGCGCACCTTCTCGTTGTTCGACAGCTCTTTCATGGCCTTGTAGTGCTGTTCCTCCTTCACGCCGAGGTTCTGCAGGAGCTGAGCGGCCTCGCTCTCCGCCTCCCATCCGTTCATCTCGGCAAACTTCAGTTCGAGGTCCGCGGCCCGGTTGCCGTCTTCCTCGCTCATCTCCTCCTTTGCATAGAGCGCCTCGCGCTCCTTCATGTTCTGCCAGAGCGGCTGGTGGCCCTGCAGCACCGTATCCATCACGGTGAAGTCGTCATATTTGAAGTGGTCCTGATCCAAGACCGAGAGTCGCTCACCCGGTCCGAGTTCCACCGTTCCCTTGTTTGGCTCGAGCTCACCGCTGATGGCCTTCAGGAGCGTTGACTTGCCGGCACCGTTGGCACCGATGACACCGTAGATGTTGCCACTGGTGAACTTGATGTTCACGTCCTTGTAGAGCACGCGCTTGCCAAACTGGATGGCGATGTTCGTTAATGTTATCATCTCGTCTAATACCTTATTTTATATATACGTGTGAAATTTGGCTGCAAAGGTACAAAGAAGCGCGCAAATATCAAAATGAAACCGTGTTTTTATTCTCACAAAGGCAAGAACTTGTCACCTGATTAAACTTTCGCAAGCTCTGCTTGCTCTTTGCTGTTTGAGCGTTTAGGAGTGTAGGAGTTCTCTGCAAGCAGAGCGAACAAGGCTGAAAAACGTGGTGTTATGCTCTTCTTGCTTCATTCGTGAGTCTAAGCCATAGAGTTGACGATATTATTCTGCCATATTTTTTTCTTTTTTGTGGCGTCTATATTTCATTTATATGGCGTCAGAATCGAGTCCGTGTGCCGTACTACTCGAGTCCGAGCGTCGTCCTACTCGAGTCCCGATGTCGTCCTACTCCAGTCGTTTTGCTGTCGGGACTGGAGTCTGGCAACGGGATGATTCGATAAGGACTGCGGATATTCGTCGTAAATCTTTTGAAATCAGTTGGTTAAATTTGCTGATTTATCTTGTTTTAATTTGCCTTTTTTCGTGTTAAAAATTGGAGGTGAGAAGGCGTTTTAGCGTCAAAGGCATAATCGGATAACGCCCTTCGTGGTGCAATTGTCCTATCACCTCTTTCTCCAAAACCAGTTAGTTTTTTTGCTTATGATATCGGTAACGATCAACAATAGAGGCTGGGGGTGATGTTGCAAAAACTTCGCTGAAAGCGACGAAAAAAGGCGGAAACGATTGTGAAATGGGGATGGAAAAGTTAAAAAGTTTCTTAAATGTAAGTTTTGAGAAACTTTTTTAATATTATTTAGACACACTTATGTGCGTTGTACACCGTATTTGTTGTACTTTTGCGTCAAATTTTTGAACAAGTACCAAAAAACAACATTATGGCAGAAGCTATTGATATCAGAGAATTGAACGTCAGAATAGAGCAGCAGAGCGCTTTCGTGACGAATCTGACCCATGGCATGGACCAGGTCATCGTAGGTCAGAAACATCTTATTGACTCCTTGCTCATCGGCTTGCTGAGCGATGGCCACATCCTTCTTGAGGGTGTGCCGGGCCTCGCTAAGACGCTTGCCATCAAGACGCTGGCACAGCTGGTTGACGCTGACTACAACCGCATACAGTTCACCCCCGACCTGCTTCCGGCCGACGTCATCGGAACGATGGTCTATTCGCAGAAGGACGAGAACTTCCATGTGAACAAAGGCCCCGTGTTTGCCAACTTCGTGCTGGCCGACGAAATCAACCGCGCACCCGCTAAGGTGCAGAGCGCATTGCTCGAGGCCATGCAGGAACATCAGGTGACCATCGGCGGCGACACCTTCAAGCTGCCCAGTCCGTTCCTCGTGATGGCAACCCAGAACCCCATCGAGCAGGAGGGTACCTATCAGCTGCCCGAGGCTCAGGTGGACCGCTTCATGCTGAAGGTGGTCATCGACTATCCCACGCTCGAAGAGGAGAAGCTCATCATCCGCGAGAACATCATCGGCGGACTGCCCACGGTGCGCCCCGTGACCACGGCTCAGGAGATTCTCAACGCACGCGAGGTGGTGAAGCAGGTGTACATCGACGAGAAGATTGAGCAGTACATTGCCGACATCGTGTTCGCCACCCGCTATCCCGACCGCTACGGACTGAAGGAGCTGGGCGAGCTCATCACTTTCGGCGGCTCTCCGCGAGCTTCCATCAATCTGGCCAAGGCCGCACGCGCCTACGCGTTCATCAAGCGCCGTGGCTACGTGGTGCCCGAGGATGTGCGCGCCGTCGCCCACGATGTGCTTCGCCACCGCATCGGACTGAGCTACGAGGCCGAGGCTACCAACGTGACGAGCGAAGAAATTGTCAGCAAGATTATAAATAAGGTGGAGGTGCCTTGATGGAGGAGAATTAAGGAGTTTAGTAGTTACAGGAGTTCTCTGCAAGCAGAGCGACCAAAGGTCGAGCGACAGTAGTTCTTTGCAAGCAAAGCGACCAAAGGTCGAGCGGCAGACGATAGTTCTATCGGCTCCATTCAGGCTCAAGAGTATCGTCCAGACTCCCAGACTCCCAAACTCCCAACCATCCACCCAATCACCAAAACATTAAGAATATAGTTCTGTGGAAACATCGGAGATTCTTAAGAAAGTTCGCAAGATTGAAATCAAGACGCGAGGGCTGAGCAGCAATATCTTTGCCGGTCAGTACCACTCCGCCTTCAAGGGCAGAGGCATGGCCTTCAGCGAGGTGCGCGAATACCAGTACGGCGACGATGTGCGCGACATTGACTGGAACGTCACCGCCCGCTTTCACAGGCCATACGTGAAGGTCTTTGAGGAGGAGCGCGAACTCACCGTTATGCTGATGATTGACGTGTCGGGTTCTCTTGAATTCGGCACCCAGAGGCAGCTCAAGAGGGAGCTCGTCACCGAGATTGCGGCCACCATCGCCTTCAGCGCCATTCAGAACAACGACAAGATTGGCGTGGTGTTCTTCTCTGACAAGGTGGAGAAATACATTCCGCCAAAGAAAGGACGCAAGCACATCCTCTACATCATCCGCGAGATGCTCGACTTCCACCCCGATAGTCGCAAGACCGACGTGAAGATGGTGCTGGAGTTTCTCACCGGCGTGATGAAGCGGCGCTGCACCGCCTTCCTCCTGAGCGACTTCTACACACGCAACGACTTCGAGCAGGCACTCACCATCTGCAATCGCAAGCACGACGTGGTGGCCATTCAGGTGTACGACCAGCGCGCCAAGACCCTGCCCGACGTGGGACTCATGAAGGTGGTTGACGCCGAGACCGGACACGAGATGTACATCGACACCAGTAGCAAGAAGCTGCGCCGGGCTCACACCCAGTACTGGATGAACCGCCAACGCAACCTCAACGAGGTGTTCAACAGGAGCAATGTGGACAACGTGAGCATCGCCACCAACGAGGACTTCGTGAAGGTGCTCCTACAACTGTTCCAGATGAGAGGGTGAGGATGGCTCGGGAGTTATTAAGGAGCGACCAAAGGTCGAGCGGCAGACGTTAGTTCTATCGGCTCTTAAAGTATCGTCCAAACTCCCAGACTCCCAAACTCCTTAAGCAAAGCAAAAAGAAGAAACAAACAAAGTGAAGTGTTGAAAAAGACAATCATATATATGTCGCTCTTGTTCAGCGTGTTATCGGCACATGGACAAGTACAGGTGGAATCGAAGCTCGACTCCATAGAGATCATGATTGGCGAGCAGGTGAAGCTCACGCTGAACGTGAATTGCAAGAAAGGCCAGACGCTCGAAATGCCGCGCTATGAGCCCTCGCAATACATCACGCCGGGCGTGGAGGTGCTCTCAGAAACAACCGCCGACACCGCCGACCTCGACAACGACATGATGCAGGTGACGAAGGTCTACACCCTGACCTCGTTTGACGAGAACCTCTACTACATACCCCCGCAGAAGGTGAAGGTGGGTGGAAAGGAATACGAGACCAAGAACCTCGCACTGAAGGTGCTCACTGTGCCCGTGGACACGCTACATCCCGAGAACTTCTTCCCACCCAAGGACGTGCAGGACAACCCCTTCCAGTGGAGCGAATGGAGCCCCCTGTTCTGGATGAGTCTCCTCATGCTCCTGCTCTTTGCCCTCGCCTTCTATCTCAGGGTGAGACTGAAGGACAACAAGCCCGTGCTGGCCCGCGTGCGCATCGTGAAGAAGGTGTTACCGCATCAGCGCGCAATGAGCGAGATTGAGAAGATAAAGGCTGAGCGCATGCAGACCTCCGAGGACCAGAAAGGCTACTACACCAGGCTCACCGACACGCTGAGAAAATACATTGAGGAGCGCTTCGGATTCAATGCCATGGAGATGACCAGCTCCGAAATCATTGAACGGCTCCAGCAGGCCGACGACAAGAAGATGATTGACGAACTCAGAGAGCTCTTCGTCACCGCCGACCTCGTGAAGTTTGCCAAGTACACCACGCTCATCAATGAGAACGATGCCAACCTTGTGCACGCCGTCGACTTCATCAACACCACGAAGCAGGAGAACCAGCCCACGACAGAGCGCATAGAGCCCAAGCTGACCGAACAGGACGTCAGGTCTATGCGGTCGCGACTCATGCTCAAATGGGCCATCGCCATTAGTTGCACCCTGGCCGCCCTGCTCCTTGCATACGTCATCTATAGAGTTTATCTGCTCGTGTAGTTATGTGATTTGAAAAGAACATGGAATTCGTAAACAAAGAATATCTGCTGTTATTGCTCCTCCTCATACCATATATCTTATGGTATCTCCTCTATAGGAAGAAGAGCGAGCCGACGATGCTGATGAGCGACACCTTCGCCTACCAGTATGCGCCCAAGAGCCTTCGCCAGCGTCTCACATGGCTCCCCGCCGTGTTGCGCATGCTGACGTTTGCCTTTGTCGTGATTGCCCTTGCCCGTCCACAGACCCACAACAGCTGGGGAAAGACGACGTCGGAAGGCATCGACATCATGCTCGCCATGGACGTGTCCACCAGTATGCTGGCACAGGACCTGAAGCCCAACCGAATAGAAGCCGCCAAGAGCGTGGCCGCGGAATTCATCTCCGGCCGACCCGACGACAACATCGGACTGACCATCTTCGCCGGCGAGGCCTTCACCCAATGCCCCATGACCACCGACCATCAGTCGCTTCTGAGCCTGCTTTCCAACGTACGCACCGACATTGCCGAGCGCGGACTCATTGAAGACGGAACAGCCATCGGCATGGGGCTTGCCAACGCCGTCAGCCGACTAAAGGATAGCAAGACCAAGAGCAAGGTGGTGATTCTGCTCACCGACGGTAGCAACAACATGGGAGACATCTCGCCGCTCACCGCCGCCAACATCGCCAAGAGCCTCGGCATCAGGGTCTACACCATCGCCGTGGGAAGCAAGACCGTTGCACCGTACCCCATGCAGGTGGGAGGAACCGTGCAGTATGTGAACGTGCGCGTTGACGTTGACCCAGAGACCCTGAGCAGCATCGCCTCCACGGCAGATGGCCATTTCTATCGTGCCACGAACACATCAGAGTTGAAGCAGATTTATAAAGACATCGACAAACTGGAGAAATCGAAGCTGGAAGTGAAGAAGTTCTCGAAGCACTATGAGGCGTTCATGCCTTTCGCCATGGCGGCAGTCTTCTTCCTGCTCCTTGAGATTCTGCTCCGAATAACGTGGTTTAGGAGGATACCGTAATGTTCAGATTTGAAAACCCCATATATCTCTATCTGCTGGTGCTGATACCCATATTGGCACTCATCAGGTTCTATTCCGTCAGACAACGGAAGAAGAAACTCAGGAAATTCGGCGACCCGGAATTGCTCCGTCAGCTGATGCCCGACGTGTCTGCCATCCGTCCCTGGGTGAAGTTCTGGCTGCTCGAGGCCGCCCTTGCCCTGCTCATCGTGATGCTGGCTCGTCCGCAGATGGGCACGAAGATTTCGGAGGAGAAGCGCAACGGCATCGAGACCATGATTGCCGTAGACATCAGCAACTCCATGAGAGCCGAGGACGTGGCACCATCGCGACTCGACAAGAGCAAGATGCTGATAGAAAACCTCGTCGACAACTTCACCAACGACAAGGTGGGACTGATTGTCTTTGCCGGCGAGGCCTTCATTCAGCTGCCCATCACGAGCGACTATGTGTCGGCAAAGATGTTTCTTCAGAACATCGACCCATCGCTGATAGCCTCCCAGGGTACGAACATCGGTGAGGCCATACGCATCGGCACCAACAGCTTCACGCAACAGGAGCAGGTGGGAAGGGCCATCATCATCATCACCGACGGCGAAGACCATGAGGGAGAAGCCGTGGAAGCCGCCAAGGCCGCCAAGAAGAAAGGGATGCATGTGTTTGTGCTCGGCGTGGGTTCGCCCAAGGGCTCGCCCGTGCCCGACGGACAAGGTGGCTACATGGTAGACCACACGGGAACGGAGGTCATGTCGGCACTCAATGAGCAGATGTGCAAGCAGATAGCCGAGGCAGGAAGCGGTGCCTATATTCATGTCGACAACACGAATGTCGCCCAGAAAAAGCTGAACGACGAGCTGACGCGACTACAGAAAGGCGAGATAAGCAGCACCATCTTCAGCGAGTACGACGAGCAGTTCCAGGCCTTCGGCATTCTCGCACTACTGTTGCTGATTGCCGAGATCTGCGTGTTTGAAAGCAAGAACCCCATGCTTCGGAACGTGAGGGTGTTCAGAAAGAAGGAAAAGACCGGCAACCGATAACCGAGAAGAAAGAATGAACGCAATGAGACATTATATATTATTAATATGTGTGATGGCGTCGGTGCTTGTCCATGCACAAGCCGACAGGCAGTTCATACGCGAGGGCAACAAGCTCTACCGCATGAAGCAATATGCGCAGGCGGAGATATTGTACCGCAAGGCCGTGGCAAGCAATGCCAGCAACCCTCAGGCCGTCTACAATCTGGGATGCGCACTGATGATGCAGCAGAAGGACTCGGCAGCCGTGGCTCAGTATGAGAAGGCCACAAAGATGGAAACCAACAAGCTGCGCCTGGCCAAAGCCTATCACAACATCGGCGTCGTGTGCCAGAACCACCAGATGTATGGTGAGGCCATTCAGGCGTATCAGCAGGCACTAAGAAACAACCCGTCGGACGATGAGACACGCTACAATCTCGCCTTGTGCAAAAAGAAGAACAAGCAGAAGAACGACGACAAGAAGCAGAATCAGGACAAGCAAGATAAAAAGGAACAACAACAGGATAAGAAAGACCAGCAGCAACAGAAGGATAAGGACAAGCAACAGCAGCAGGCACCCGACCAGCAGATGAGCAAGGAGAATGCCGAGCAGCTGCTCAATGCCGCCATCCAGAATGAGAAGTCTACGCAGCAGCGCATGAAGAAAGCCATGCAACAGCCCAAGCGCAGAACATCGGAAAAGAACTGGTAATGCTAAAAAGAAGACTGAAAATGAAGAGATATCTACTGTCTATCCAATTGATTGTCGTGGTGTTTGCGTTGCATGCGCAGACACTGACGGTGAATGCTCCGTCGCACGTGCAGAATGGAGAGAACTTCAGGCTGACGTATACCGTGAACACGCAGAATGTGGACAACTTCCAGATGGGAAGTATTCCAGAGGCGCTCGAGGTCATCACCGGACCGTATACCTCGCGCCAAAGCAGCTACCAGATGGTGAACGGACATACCAGCAGCTCTTCGTCCATCACCTACACATTTATTCTCTGCGCCAACAAGTCCGGCTCGTTCACCATCACACCGGCGCATGTGAACGTGGGCGGAAAGTCCATCGCTTCCAATCCCGTCAAGGTCACGGTGACTGGTAGTGCGCCAAGTGGAAACCAGTCGCCAAGAATGCACAACGACGAAGACGACCAGCCGCAGATGAAAGCCGCCGGAACACCCATCTCAGGAAACGACCTCTTCATCAGAGTGAACGCCAACAAGCGACGCGTTCATGAGCAGGAACCGGTGTTGCTGACCTACAAAGTCTACACTTTGGTGGACCTCACACAACTCGAAGGAAAGATGCCCGACCTGACGGGCTTCCACACGCAGGAGGTGCCCCTGCCTCAGCAGAAGTCGTTCCATGTGGAGAATGTCAATGGCCGCAATTACCGTTGTGTCACATGGAGCCAGTACGTCATGTACCCCCAGATGACGGGAAAGCTGGAGATTCCGAGCATTACGTTCAACGGAACAATTGTCCAGCAGAACCGGAATGTCGACCCCTTTGAGGCCTTCTTCAATGGTGGCAGTGGCTATGTGGAGGTGAAACGAAGCATCACCGCTCCAGGACTCACCATTCAGGTAGACCCGTTGCCCGAGCGTCCCGCCAACTTCTCAGGAGGTGTGGGCAAGTTCAACATCTCTGCTCAGTTGAACAAAAAGGAGATACGCGCCAACGACCCCATTACCATCCGTGTGGTGATAGGCGGAACGGGCAACCTGAAACTCATCAAGCAGCCGACGGTTAACTTCCCCAAGGACTTCGACAAATATGACGCAAAGGTAACCGACAAGACAAAGCTGACGGCAAACGGCGTTGAGGGCAACATGATCTACGACTTCCTCGCCGTGCCCAGAAACAAGGGACAGTACACGATTCCTCCCGTGGAGTTCGTCTACTACGACACCAGCGCCAACGCATACAAGACCATCAAGTCGGAGGCCTTCCAGATAACGGTAGAGGAAGGCGACGGCACGTCGGGTGGCGATTCCAATTACATGGACGAGAAAGACCAGGACATCCATGGCCTGAAGACAGGTGCTGCCGACATGCAGGATGCTGAGCGCCTGTTCTTTGGCGGCACCACCTACTGGGTGACGTTGCTTTGCCTCATTGCCGCCTTCATCGTCTTGCTCATTGTCTTCCGCCATCGGGCCATTGAGAATGCAGACATCGTGAAGATGCGCGGAAAGAAAGCCAACAAGGTGGCCACCAAACGTCTGCGCAAGGCTAAGACCCTCATGGAGCAGAAACGCCAGGGCGAGTTCTACGACGAGGTGCTTCGTGCACTCTGGGGCTATGCTGGCGACAAGATGAACATGCCTGTCACCGAGCTTACCCACGACAATATTGCGGAGAAACTGTCGAGCCATCAGATTGATGCAGACACCATCAGCCGCTTTATCGAGGCTCTCGATGAATGTGAGTTCGAGCGCTATGCACCAGGCGATGCTGCCGGCAACATGAACAAGACCTACGAGACGGCCATGACAGCCATAACAACGATTGAGGATGTGATGAAGAAGAACAAGAAGGCAGGCAAGAGAAGCTCGTTGGGCGGTGTACTCGTAGTGGTTTCCATCATGTTGTGGTGCCCCTGCCAGATGGCCTCTGCCCAGAAAGTGACAAAGGAACACGCCGATGGTGAGTATGCGAAGGGCAACTATCAGCAGGCCATCGCCGAGTATGAGCAATTGCTGAAGGAAGGCGCCAGCCCGGCACTCTTCTATAATCTTGGGAATGCCTACTACCGCACGGAGAACATCACACGGGCGGTGCTCAACTACGAGAGAGCCATCAAGCTCAGTCCGACAGACAACGACATCCGCCATAACCTTCAGCTGGCCAGAAGCAAGACCATCGACAAGGTCGCACCCAGAAACGACATGTTCTTCATCACCTGGTATCGTTCGCTTGTGAACATGATGAGCGTTGACGGATGGGCGTGGCTGGCCGTCATCAGCATCTCGCTGGCGTTGTTGCTCGTGCTTCTCTATCTGTTTGCCGAGAATCTGCTATTGCGCAAGATTGGCTTCTTCGGCGGATTGCTGTTCCTCGTGTTCTTCATCATGAGCAACATCTTCGCCTTCCAGCAGAAGGCCATCCTTCAGAACCATTCCGGTGCGATTGTCGTTGCGCCCTCTGCTTCCATCAAGAAGACTCCAGAGGCAGGCGGCGTCGATCAGAGTGTGGTTCACGAGGGAACTCGCGTTGACATTGTTGACGACACGATGAAGGACTGGAAAGCCATACGTCTCGACGACGGCAGGGAAGGGTGGATTCAAACCGCTCAGATAGAACGTATTTGATAACCTCTAGAATCGCACACGGTCTTGAATCAGCTGGCAAACATAGACGAACAAATACTGCTGTTTTTCAATGGCAGCGACTCCTTGTTTCTAGATGGACTGATGACAACGCTCACGTCGGGGCTCACTTGGCTGCCGCTTTATGTCGCCTTGCTCTATCTGGTCATCAAGAACAATGAGACGATGCCGCAGATACTCCTCACCATTGGCGCCGCCGTTGTCTGCGTCGCCATCACGGCAGGAGTCACCAATCTCATTGTCAAGCCATTGGTGGCCAGGCCTCGTCCCTGCAACGACCCATTCATCAGGTACGTCGTTGATGTCGTGTTCCGAATGCCGCTCAAGGATTTCAGCTTCTTCTCTGCGCACGCCGCCAACACCTTTGGCCTTGCCGTTTTCTTCCTTCTGCTCATTCGCGACCGCATCTTTACGGTGGCCATTCTCCTTTGGTCGTTGTTAAACTGCTACACGCGTCTATATCTGGGACTGCACTATCCCAGCGACATTCTCTGCGGCTTGCTCTTCGGCGGCATTGTAGGTTTTGTGGTATATGTCATCTATCTGAAACTCTACCTGCGCATTGCGCCCGAACAGAACTTCGTTTCTACTCATTATACCCCTACAGGCTATAGTGTGCCTGATGTGAATATCGTTGTCACGGTGTTGGTCTTCATTCTCCTCTATGCTGTGGTGAGAGCCGCAATCGTGGCATTCCCGTTGTTCGCATCATAGAATAGTAACATCAAAATTTTAAAAAAGTGACGCCCAAAAACATTCATATCATCGATTTCAATTATCAGCTTCCCGACGAGCGTATTGCCAAGTTCCCGCTTGAGCATCGCGACCGGAGCAAGCTGCTGGTCTATCGTCATGGTTCCGTCTCTGAAGACGTCTTCTGCCATCTTCCCGAATATCTTCCCGAAAATGCACTGATGGTCTTCAACAACACCCGTGTCATTCAGGCGCGTCTGCATTTCCGCAAGCAGACGGGAGCGCTCATCGAGGTGTTCCTGCTTGAGCCTGCCGCGCCTGCCGACTACGAGCAGATGTTCCAGACGCGAGGTGCCTGTTCGTGGCATTGTCTGATTGGAAACCTGAAGAAATGGAAAGACGGTTGTCTGACCAGGCAAATAGACATCATTGAGGACTCAGGAAAGAAAGTCGTTACGCTGACCGTTGAGCAACGCTTGGACGCGAAACAGGCCACCGCCAATTCTCATTGGGTGGATTTCCGATGGGACGACGACAGCGTTACGTTTGCCGACATTCTCGAGGCCGTAGGCGAATTGCCCATTCCTCCATATCTGAACCGCGAAACGCAGGAGAGCGACAAGCGCACCTATCAGACGGTTTATAGCAAGATTAAGGGAAGCGTGGCGGCGCCAACGGCTGGTCTCCACTTTACTGAGCAGGTGCTTCGCGACATTGATGCTCATGGAATCCATCGGGAGGAACTCACGCTTCATGTCGGTGCCGGAACTTTCAAACCCGTGAAGAGTGAGTCGCTCGAAGGTCATGAGATGCACACGGAATATGTCTGTGTCAAGCGGTCTACCATTGAGAAACTGATTGAGCACAACGCCGAGGCCATTGCCGTAGGCACCACAAGCGTTCGTACCCTTGAAAGCCTTTACTACATGGGCTGTCGGCTTCAGGAAAACCCAGACGCTTCCGAGTCGGAGCTCCACATCGACCAATGGGAACCCTATTCCGGCTCCCATACGCTGACACCCGTAGAGGCATTGAAGAACATCCTGCAATGGCTCGACCGCAACGAACTCTCATCCTTGCACAGTAGCACGCAGATTATCATCGCTCCAGGCTACGAGTATAAGATTGTCAAGGCTTTGGTGACGAATTTCCATCAGCCGCAGAGCACGCTTCTTCTTCTCGTCAGCGCCTTCGTACATGGCGACTGGCGAAAGATCTACGACTATGCTTTGGCTCATGACTTCCGCTTCCTCAGCTATGGCGACAGCTCGCTATTGATACCATAGTTCCTAGGAGTTTCTGATCGCTAGGAGTTACAGGAGTTCAGGAGTTCAGGAGTTGCAGACGATAGTTTTATCGGCTTCATTCTGGCACAAAGAGTATCGTCCACGCTCGGACTTGTTCGCTCTGCTTGCAGAGAACTCCCAAACTCCCCCAAAAACATTCCCTCCATTCCACCGCCAAGAGTATCGTCTGACGCTCGACCTTTGGTCGCTTTGTTTGCAAAGAACTCCTGTAACTCCTGAACTCCTGCAACTCCTGAACAAAAAACGGGCACCCCAACAATTCGGGATGCCCATCGTTTTTTTTATAGGGTAAGGTAGTCTTAGAGGATGGTCTTCACTGCCTCAAGCATTCCCTTCTCCTGTATCAGGTCGAGGTCTTTCTTCACGAGTTCGGCCAGGCCCTTGACATTGTGCAGGTCTTCGCCCCAGATGAATTCAGCGCCAAGCACACCGTCGGTCACCTTCTGGGTGTCGCCAGTTGCCCAGAGTTCCTTCAGCAGGTCCATAATCTTCTGGTCGTCGTTGGGCACAATCTCCGTACCGTCTTCGCGCTTGCCACCTTTGTAATAGGTGATGATGGCTGCAAGTCCGAACACAAGACCCTGAGGCAGCTCGCCTTTGCGCTCCAGATAGGTCTTAACGCCGGGCAGGTCGCGAGCCTGGAACTTCGGGAACGAATTGAGCATGATGCTTGTCACCTGATGGTCTACGTATGGGTTGTTGAAGCGCTCCAGCACGTCGCCTGCAAACTGGCGAAGCTCGTCCATCGGCAGGTTCAGTGTCTCCATGAGTTCCTCAAACTGCACCTTGTGGATATACTTGCCCAGCACCTCGTGGTTGCAAGCGTCGCGCACAATGTTGACGCCGCTCAGGAAGCTGACGGGCGAGAGAACGGTGTGAGGACCATTGAGCAACGTTACCTTGCGCTCGTGGTAGGGCTTTTCGCTCTCGGCGATGAGCACATGCAGTCCGGCCTTTTCGGCAGGGAACTCCTCGCGCAGCTCTTCTATCGACATGTTCTCTGGCTTCTCGATGACCCACAGATGGAAGATCTCGGCCTGCACCACGAGGTTGTCCTTGTAGCCAATCTTCTGCTGGATATCGGCAATCTCCTTGCGGGGGAATCCGGGCACGATGCGGTCAACAAGCGTGGCGCAAACGTAGTTGTACTTGGTGAACCACTCCTTGAAAGCCTCATAGTCGGCGCCGAAGTCGTCTTTCCAAAGCTCGATATACTTGTAGATGCACTCCTTCAGATGATGACCGTTCAGGAAGATGAGCTCGCAGGGCATGATGATGAGACCCTTCTTGGGGTCGCCCTCAAACGTCTTGAACCTGCGATAGAGCAACTGCACCAGCTTGCCGGGATAGCTGCTGGCGGGAGCATCGCTGAACTTGCATGTGTCGTCGAAGGCAATGCCTGCCTCTGTGGTGTTCGAGATGACGAAACGAATGTCGGGCTGCTCTGCCAGTGCCATGAAGGCTACGTTCTGGCTATAGGGATTCAGCGCGCGGCTGATGACGTCGATGCGCTCCAGCGAGTTCACGGCCTCACCGTTCAGACGTCCCTGCAGGTTCACATGGTACAGGCAGTCCTGACCGTTCAGCCAGTCAACCATACCACGCTCGATGGGCTGCACCACCACGACAGAACCATTGAAGTTCGTCTTGGCGTCCATGTTCCAAACAATCCAGTCGATGAATGCACGCAGGAAGTTTCCCTCGCCAAACTGGATGATTCTCTCGGGCATTACGCTCTTCGGAGCGGTTTGCTTGTTCAAAGCTTGTAATTTCTTCATGATTTGCTTGTTATTAATAGATTCGTTTTCTTTTCAGTGCAAAGGTAGTAATTATTTGTTGTATGTGTTGCAAAACAATGCATAAATCTTACGTAAAGGTTTGCAACGATGGTGCCTTGCGGGCAAGTTTCACGAAGGAGGCGACAGCCCTGTCGCGTCGCCTCCCTGTCGTGATTATTCCTGCACGGGAATCTTGTCGATTCTTCTCTGATGGCGACCGCCTTCGAATTCGGTCGAGAAGTATTCGTCCATGATCTTGCGTGCCATGTCGTTGTCGATGAACCGACCCGGCATCACCAGCACGTTGGCATTGTTGTGCTGCCTGATGAGGTGGGCAATCTCGGGTATCCAGCAGAGTCCGGCCCTGATGCCCTGGTGCTTGTTGAGCGTCATGTTGATGCCCTCGCCACTGCCGCAGATGGCAATGCCGGGATACACCTCGCCGCTCTCAATACCCTTGGCCAGCGCATGTCCGAAGTCGCTATAGTCGCACGAGTCTTCCGTGTACGTACCATAGTCCTTATAGGCCATGCCCTTCTCTTCGAGATATTGCTTGACAAACTGTTTCAAAGCGTAGCCAGCATGGTCGCTGGCTATGCCTATTGTCTTCACTTCCATATTACGAAAGCAGTTTTTTCACCTGTTCATACACGTTCTGCCCGGTGTAGCCCAGTTTCTCGTCGAGCACTTTGTAGGGAGCCGAGAATCCGAAGCTCTGCAGGCCCCATACGCAACCGTCGGCACCCACCAGCCCTTCGAGCGTGACGGGCAGGCCAGCGGTGAGTCCGAACTTCTTCTTGCCAGCGGGCAGCACGCTCTGCTGATACTCCAATGGCTGCGAGCGGAACAGACCTTCCGACGGAACGCTCACCACGCGCAGCTTCACGCCGTCCTCACGCAGCAGCTTGGCACCGGCTTCCAGCGTCGACACCTCTGAGCCAGAGGCCAGCAGGATGACGTCGTAGTCCTCGTCGCTGCCAGCCACCACGTATGCACCCTTTGTGGCCTGACTGTAGTCGTTGCCCTCGGGCAGCATGTCGATGTTCTGACGCGAGAAGATGAGCGCTGTCGGCGTGTCGGTGTTCTCCATGGCCATGCGCCAGCACACGGTGGTCTCCTCGGCATCAGCCGGACGCACCACCAGCACGGAGTTCTTGCCGCTGTGGTTCTTCAGCTTCTCCATCAGGCGAATCTGAGCTTCCTGCTCCACGGGCTCGTGGGTAGGACCGTCTTCACCCACACGGAATGCGTCGTGAGTCCAGATGAACTTCACCGGCAGCTCCATCAGGGCAGCCATGCGCACGGCGGGCTTCATGTAGTCGCTGAAGACGAAGAATGTGCCGCAGGCGGGAATCACGCCACCATGAAGGGCCATACCAATGCAGCAGCAGGCCATGGTGAGCTCGGCCACACCAGCCTGGAAGAACGCACCTGTGAAGTCGCCCTTCACAATGTCGTGGGTCTTCTTCAGGAAACCGTCGGTCTTGTCAGAGTTCGAGAGGTCAGCCGAAGCACAGATCATGTTGGGCACCTCTTCAGCCAGAACGCTCAGCACGGTGGCCGATGCGCCACGAGTGGCGGCGCCAGCCTTCTGCTGCACCTTGCTCCAGTCAATCTTCGGAGCCTTGCCGCTGAACCATTCCTCCATCTGCTTGGCCTGCACGGGGTGTCCCTTTGCCCATTCAGCCTTTTCAGCATAGCGCTCAGCCACGATTTTCTTCAGCTCTTCGGCACGCTTGGCATAGAGTTCCTTCACCTCGGGGAATATCTGGAACGGGTTCTCCGGGTCGGCGCCCAGGTTCTTCATGGTCTGCACGAAATTGTCGCCTCCGAGCGGAGCGCCGTGTGTGGCGCAGTTGCTCTCATAGCTTGAGCCGTCGGCCTTGCGGGCACCCTTGCCCATCACGCAATGGCCGATGATGAGACTCGGACGCTCCTTCTCAGCCTGAGCCTTCTTGATGGCCTCGCGAATCTGGTCCACGTCGTTGCCGTCAATCTTCTGCACGTACCATCCCCAAGCCTCATACTTCTGGGCGGTGTCCTCGCTCGTCACCACCTCCGTCTTCGTGGAGAGCTGTATGTCGTTGGCGTCGTAGAACATGATGAGGTTGTCGAGACCCAGGTTGCCGGCAATACGTCCGGCGCCCTGCGAGATTTCCTCCTGCACGCCACCGTCCGAGATGTAGGCATAGATGGTCTGGTTCATCACGTTGCCCAGACGGGCTTTCAGGAACTTGGCGGCGATGGCAGCACCCACGGCAAAGGTGTGTCCCTGTCCCAGAGGACCCGACGTGTTTTCAATGCCGCGTGCCAGTTCGCGTTCGGGGTGTCCGGGAGTCACCGACCCCCACTGGCGCAGGTTCTGCAGGTCTTCAAGGGTGAACTTCCCGATGAGGGCAAGCTGCGAATAGAGCATCGGTGCCATGTGGCCCGGGTCGAGGAAGAAACGGTCGCGTCCTTCCCATTCGGGGTTTTCGGGGTCATAGACGAGGAACTCACTGTAGAGCGTGTTGATGAAGTCAGCACCGCCCATGGCGCCGCCGGGGTGGCCCGACTTCGCCTTTTCTACCATAGCAGCTGCCAGAATGCGAATGTTGTCAGCCGCTTTGTTCATTACTTTGTTGTCGTTCATATTAATGATGTTAAATGAAAACTAATTTGACTATATTCAATTTGCAAATGTAACAAAAAAAAACCAATCTTCAGCACAACCAATTATTAAATAATTGAAAAACCTTGTCTATGACCCCGTTTTGTAAACAATTTGAGACGTTTTCGTAGTTATTGAAGGCTCCTGGCTGCGTTTTGTAGTCATTAATTTATGTTTTCGGGGATTCAGGAGTTCAGGAGTTGCAGGAGTTCTCTGCAAGCAGAGCGACCAAAGGTCGAGCGACAGACGATACTTTAAGAGTGATTCTTTTAGCGGTGCAGAATAAAAACTAACGTCTGTCGCCCGACCTTGGTCGCTCTGCTTGCAGAGAACTCCTGAACTATCGAAAGTTAGTCATTTATCTGACGGATTTTTGAGAAAAAGACGGCAGAATAATTGAACAAATCTAACGGAATTATTGAACAAATGCAATGGAATCGTTTAACAAATGCAATGGAATTGTTGAACAAATGCAATGGAATGGCCAAACAAAAGCAATGGATTCGTTGCGTGATACCGGCTAAATGGATTGACAAAAGCAGCGTCTTAGGTCTTTTTTTCCGGTCTTTTCATCGTCATTTCAAAACTATTTCGTATCTTTGCTGAGCCATAATACAAATGGCAGTAAAGCGAAGAAGAGAATGAAAAAGATATTGTTCCTGCATGGTTTCTTTGCCGGCGGTCAGTGCATTCCGGCTCTGGCGCTGAGGAAAGCCTTTGAAGGAAAGGTAGAGGTGCTGACACCCGACCTTCCGCTCCACCCCAAGAGAGCTCTGCAACAGATACGGGCAACCATCGACAAGGAAAGGCCCGACCTGCTTGTGGGCAACAGTTGCGGTTCGTTCTATGCACAGATGGTGGCAACGGAGGCTGGCGTTCCTGCCTTGCTCGGGAACCCTCATTTCCAGATGACCGCATTCCTGAAGCCACGCGTGGGCGACCATCAGTACAAGGCGCCGCGCATGGATGGGCGGCAGTCGTTTACCATCGACGAGGAGCTGATAAGGGAGTTTGCCGAGCTGGAGGCCGTTCAGTTTGACAATTGCCATGCGGAAAGCAGAGACCGCGTGTGGGGATTGTTTGGCGAACAAGACACCCTCGCACATTACGAACCGCTGTTTCTTGAGCATTACCAACGGTCGTTTCACTTCCCCGGAGGCCATACGCCCACGGCGGAAGAGGTGAGGAATTGGTATGTGCCGTTGATAGAAGATATGCTCGAACAGAAACAGGCAACCGACTGACATTCAACAAGAAGAAGACGACAACGACATGAATAAAGTGAGAATAACAGCCATTCGTCAGACGGAGTACCGCGATCTGATGGCGAGATACGAGAACCCCATCGAACACACATGCGACGTGAGGGAAGGGGAGCAGTGGATTTCCATCAATGGGGGACGCCCAGAAGGCTTGTGCCCCTCCGCCTGGCTCTCCATGCAGAGCTTTGTGAAAGCGCTGGCGCAAGGGGAAGGCAATTTCTACGACGGATGGATGAAAGACCCCATGAGCGCGATGATTAGTTGCAACGACGGGTTCCGCCCGTTCAGCTTCTACATAGAAATGACGGAATAGACAGAACAAGACACATATTTAATATGATGAAAAGAATAAGACAATGGGTGTTGGTCGCTACCCTCATCAGCGGCATGAATGTACAGGCTCAGGACCAAAAAGCCATGGACTATCCTCAGGCCGAATGGAGTGTGGCAGGTGAAATACTGATGCACACACCAGGTCAAGAGCTGTTCAATGGCGTCATTCACCCCTCGGCAGGACTCTTCGAGGACTATTTCAATGTGGACAAAGCGGCAGAAGAACACCAGAACTACATCAAGATGCTTGAAGCCAACCATATCCGCGTGCATACGGTGGCGAGCATCTTACATGAGGTAGGCATTGACAGCCTTCGTCATTTGGCTTCCAACGTGCTCGTCTACGACATCAGTGATATTCCCGATGAGAACGCCGAAGCGACCGAGGCCTACCGGCAAGACGTGCTGGACAAGATGAGCCGTGAAGACCTCATACGTTGCATTCTGCTTCAGCCTACGGTGAAACTATCGAAGACGGACAACAACACAGGCTATGAGGCGCGGTATATACAAAACCCGCTGATGAACCTCTACTTCACCCGCGACCAAAGCATCACCACTCCGCGTGGCCACATTATTTGCCGAATGAACTCCAGCCAACGTGCTCCTGAGACACGAATCATCAGCCTGTGCTATGAGCATCTCGGTCTGAAGCCTATCCTCCAGATAGAAGGTGACGGAAGACTTGAAGGTGGCGACTATATCCCCGCGGGCACCAAATCGCTCATTGGCTGTGGTATGCGCACCAACGACGAGGGCATTCGCCAGATGATGGAAGCCGATGCCTTTGGCCACGACACCATCGTCATTGTCAGAGACCACAAGCTCTGGCAGATGCAGATGCACCTCGACACCCACTTCAATATCATCGACCGCAACCTTTGTACCATGGTGAGAAGTCGGTTGGAGGCTCAGCCGGGAATGCCCGAGTATAACACCTGCGACATCTGGGTGCGCAAACCAGGCAACCAAGCGTATCGCCTTTTGAAACAGAATCTTTCATTTGTAGACTACATCCGTAGCTGTGGTTTCCAGATTATCCCCATCGACGAGGCAGACGAGTTGCACTATGCCAACAACTACCTGACCATTGCTCCGCGCCATATCATGGCCGTTGGTGGGCAGTCGGAGACCTTTCAGCGGCGTCTTCTCGATGCAGGTGTGACCGTGGAATGGATTCCCCTGGAGAGCTTGATTGATGGCTATGGTGCTGCCCATTGCATGACGCAGGTGCTGAAACGTGAGGTCTATGACAACCCTTCATTGAAAGATGTTGCCAAAAACAAGAAACGCACCAGGAAGCGCAGAAAATGAAGCATGGTCGATTTAGAGGTGAGAGGTAATAGGTGAGAGGTAAGAGAATAAGTGAAAGGCCTGGAATAGAAGCATCAACAAGGGAGTGGAAAGAAGTATCCTCTCACCTCTCACTTCTCACCTCTCACCCCTAAAACAAAGAGTCAGAATCAGGAAACCATCATGAAGTAAAAAAAGCACCGGCATGAATCCAGTAGCAATACGCCTTCTCAACCAACAGCTTGTTGCACCTCAGTATAACGACCCAGCTGAGCTGGTCAGATACATGGGCGCCATGCAAGCGCAAGAGTACCGCATGATGCGATGGGCAGTTGCGATGCGTACCCGGAAACCTTCGCACAAAGCGTTTAAGAAGGCTTACGACGAGGGGCGGATGATCCGTCTGCACCTGATGCGGGGCACATGGCAACTGGTGTCGGCCGATGACTACTGGATGATAGTCAACCTCTGTGCGCCCAAAGCCATTGCCGTCACGAAGGGATGGATGAGCAGCAACAAAATCAGCATTCCCGACGAAGAACTGATGCGGGTGAGGGACGTTCTCGCCCGAACTGCCTCCGACCTGCATAGCGCTACGAAAGAGGACTTTGTGCGAGCATTGGCAGAGAAAGGCATGCAGATGGACGAACATCGGCTTTCGTATCACATCCGTATGTCAGAAATGTCGGGAACACTCTGTAGCGGAGACCTTCTTCCCTTCAAGGCAACCTATTCTCTCACATCCGACAAAGTGAAGTCAACGGCCATGATGGAGCGAGAAGAAGCGCTGATGCGTCTCGCCCGTAAATACTTCCAGAGCCGTCAGCCCGCTACACTCGATGATTTCGTTTGGTGGTCGGGACTGAATAAAAGTGATTGCCGCATGGGCATTGCACTTTTGGGCGACTACATCCATCAAGTGAAATACAAAGGAAGAGAATTCTATCTGACGGACGATTGTCGCACGCGAGGCTTCAAAAAGGGTAGATTCCTGCTGATTCCTCCCTATGATGAATACCTCATCAGCTATAAGTCGCGCGACGTTGTCCTCGCGCAGGAACACACGCATCGTGCCCACAACAACAGTGGCATCTTCAAGCCAATCGTTGCTTACGACGGCGCGATTTGCGGAAACTGGACACCTTTCAGAGACGAATGCCAGGTGGCGTTCTTCGAGGACAGATTCAAAGCGGAAGATGTAACGGAGGCGTGGAAGACATACAGGTCGTTCCAGGATTTGTAGTATCGTCCAAATAACTTCAGAATGTAAAAAATGAAACCAGAAACCATCCACATATCGGGAAAAGAGTGCTATGTCTATTTCAACCCTGAGGCCAGTTGTCTGCTCATCCAACCCGTCGACGAACACGAGCTGGAACACTTGCAGAAAGAGGTGGAAATGATGGAGGCATTGACCGACAAGCCCTTCTCTTTCGTGGCATTCAGGATTGAAGACTGGAATGAAGAGCTGACGCCATGGGCCGCACCACCAGCTTTCGGACGTGTTCCGTTTGGTGACGGTGCCTGGCAGACATTGACATTCGTCACCGATAGTCTCTTGCCGGCGGTGCAGGGTAGGGGCCTAGACGTTTCCCGTTGCCTGCTCGGAGGCTATTCCCTCGCGGGCCTGTTTGCGTTGTGGGCTGGCTACCAATGCGACAGGTTTCGGGGCATCGCCGCCGTTTCTCCGTCCGTCTGGTACCCCGGTTGGATTGAATATGTGGCGACCCGAAAAGCATTTGCCAAAGCCGTCTACCTGAGTCTTGGCGACAAGGAGGAAAGAGCAAGGAATGCGGTTATGGCGCAGGTGGGGAAAGCCATTCGAAGACAGCACGAGCTCTTGTCAGCCCAGACCGTTGACACCATTCTTGAATGGAATCCCGGCAATCATTTCGTCGACTCCGAGAAACGAATGGCCAAAGGGTTTGCATGGACAGTCAACAACACGGTGAACCAACGAAGAGATGAGTGAGAGCATCAGACACGGCGAATGTATGGACACAACTATGCTGTGCAGGGAACATACGAAGTGACGATGGTTGTTGCGGAGCGTCGTCCCGTCTTTGGTGAGATTGTGGGAAGCACGATGTCTGGCGGCGAAAGACCTCGCCTCATGCCGTCTGCACTTGGCGTGGCTGTCATCAATAATGAGATTCCCAAGATACATGATTATTATCCAATGGTCGATGTGTGGCAGGTGTGTCTCATGCCCGACCACATCCACATGATCGTCCGCATCAGTCGGCCATTACCCCAAGGAAAGCACCTCGGCATCATCATTGGCGCCTTCAAGGGAGGTGTCAGTCGCGTTTGGTGGCAATTAAGCGCCACCGCGTCTGTGGAGTCAGCCGCAGAGCATCGTGCGCCTCTCTTCGAGCCCAACTACAACGACCACATCCTGATGCGCGACGGCCAATTGGACAACTGGAAATGCTATCTCCGCGACAATCCGTACCGCTACATGATGCGGCGAGAGTATCCCGATTTGTTCAGGCGTTTTCTATACATCACCATCGGCGGCGTGCGCTTCGGTGCTTTTGGTAACATGCTCCTGTTGCGCCAGCCCGAATAACACCGGGTGTTCTTTCATCGTCGCACGGATGGTGTGCCCACCGAAAACACCGCGTTCTGGAGTTCGGAAAGTCAGCGACTGCTGGCGGCGGCAAGAAGCGGGGACGTGCTGGTAACTCCGGGCATCTCCGAATGTGAGAAGCGGATAAAGAACATGGCGCTTGAACAACGGTTGCGTCTGATTCACCTGCAAATCACCCCCATCAGCGATACTGGAAGCCAGAGCGCAGTCGGTTTGAGGACTGTGCATACGGGACGCTGCTGGTTCTTGCGCCGTGGGCCGAGGACTTGCCCGCCTTTGAGAGCGACAGCGAGCGGTTCCATTATCTGAACAGGCTGGCGGAGATGGTCTGCGACATTGGGCATGCGACGGACGTGGTGGTGCATGGCTTATGCCATGCTCACGGTGGTTGAAGATAAAAAAAGATTTGGGGGTTTCAATGACAATGTGTATCTTTGCAGCGTCAAAACGGAAAAAACATTCAGAAAAATGAAGAGAATATTGAAGATAGCGCTTTATGGCGTGCTGGGACTGGTGGTCGTAGCCGGAGTGCTCATTGGGATGGAGTTCGCTCCCTTGGTGAAGGGCGCCATGTCGTGCGAGAAACTGGACGACGGCCTGTACTATATGGAGTATCAGGGCGACGATGGCTTTGAAGAGCTGATGAAAAGGGGTGGATGTGAGAATGCCGACCAATTCGCGAGCTATGCGATGGAATTCCTGTCGAAAGGGCATTACAAGCCCGAGGCCAAGACATCCAAGGAAACCTACGGATGCTCCGCACTGACGGTTTCAACCCCCGACGGCGGCGTCCTGATGGGCCGCAATTTCGACTATCCGTCGGCTACGGCCATCATCCTGCACACAATCCCCACTCGCGGATACGAAACCATCACCACGTTCAATGTGGAGTTCTACGGCTTTAGCGACGGTTTCAAACCTGAGGGATTCAAAAACCAATACATGTGTCTCTCCGGTCTGTTCTTCGCACTCGACGGCATCAATGAGAAGGGACTGGCAATCGCCGACCTGATGGCGGGCGACTCCATCGAGACGCACCAGCGCACCAATAAGCCCGACCTCACCACCACGGCGGCCATTAGCTACATGCTCAAGAATGCCGCCAATGTAGGCGAGGCGCTCCAACTTCTCAACGGAATAGACATGCACTCCGACATAGGTTCTGCTCACCATTATGCGATGGCCGACGCATCGGGCAGAAGCGTTGTCGTGGAATATGTTGACAACAAGATGGTGGTGACGGAATCGCCGGCGTTGGCCAACCACTACCTGTGCCAGGCAAAGCACAATGTGGGACTGATAGAGGGCGACGACCGCTATGACCGTCTATGCAACCAATACGACAAGACGGGCGGCGTTATGAATGAGCAACAGCTGACGGAGGCCATCAAGAGTGTCTCCCAGACCCAGAGAGAAGGATTCCTCGGCACCGCATGGACAACGGTGATGGACCTGAAACGCCCATCGGTAACCTACTATTCGCGTCGCCATTTCAACAAACCGTTCCACTTCGAGCTCTCGAGGACGAATCCGTGACTATCATGGGGTTGTTGAGGAGTTACAGGAGTTCAGGAGTTCTCTGCAAGCAGAGCGTCCAAGGCCTGATGCCCTTGGCCGAGCGCAGGAGTTCAGACGATAGTTTTATCGGCTTCATTCTGGCTCAAAGAGTATCGTCCAAACTCCCAAACTCCTAAACTCTCAAACTCTCAATCTCCTAATCTCCCAATCTCCCAATCTCCCAAAGAAAGAAATATGACAATCCAAGAAGCCATTGAAGCCCGGCACAGTGTGAGGGCGTACAAAGACCAGCCGTTGAGCGAGGAAATCGTCAAGGTGCTGGAAAATGAAATAGTGAAGGTGAACCGTGAAGGGCAGCTCCATGTTCAGTTGATATGCAACGAGCCGAAGGCCTTCCAGGGCACGCTGGCCAAATACGGGAAGTTCCGGAATGCCAACAACTATCTGGTCATGGCAGGGAAAAGAGCCGACGACCTCGATGAGCGCGTGGGCTACTACGGTGAGCATCTTGTCCTGCTTGCCCAGACGCTTGGCCTGAACACCTGCTGGGTAGGTCTCAGCTACTCGAAGGTGCCGGGTACCTATGTCCTTGATGAAGGCGAGAAGATTGCCTGCTACATTGCCATCGGCTATGGTGAGACACAAGGTAGTGGCCATAAGATCAAGACCGTCGAGCAAGTGAGCAACGCTTCTGACGCTACTCCGTCGTGGTTCCGCAAAGGCGTGGAGGCGGCTCTGCTTGCCCCTACCGCCGTGAACCAGCAGAAATTTTCGTTCGAGTATGCCGGTGAGGCGAATGGCCGCCATCAGGTGCGCGCCAAGAAGGGTTTCTCCATGATTGGCTATACAAAGATGGACCTGGGCATTGCCAAGTATCACTTTGAGATAGGAGCCGGGAAGGAACACTTTGAGTGGGTATAGAGATGATGGGAGAGAGGGGGGGAACCTACCCCTGCCCCTCCCAAAGGGAGGGGTTCTGAAGAGAGGCGAGAAAAGGGAGCGGAAGAGGTGCTCTCTTACCTCTTTCGGGCGGATACGCCGATCCGCCCCTACAACCTCTCACCGCTTACCTCTCACCGCTCAACCTCTCACCTCTCACTGACAATTAAGGCGTTACACAAGAGCCCCGAAAGGGCGACAGACCAGAAAAGAACTTTTAAAAAAAACATGAAACAGGCGACAACCCTTCTTAAGCCCCTGATGCCGATACTGTCGGCGGTTTATGGCTATATTGTCATTTATCTGTCAGCCCAGCCTTTAGCTGGCGACACCCCGACCTTCGTAGGCGAAATGCTGACCTGGCTGATTACACTGGCAGGAATCGCCTTGACCCTCTTCCTCGTGCACCGTGTCGAGCCGAGATGGTTTCCTTCTGCCAGTCAATTCCCTCTGAAGCTGCCCAGAACCTCCGTCATTGTGGGGCTCTTGTTGATAGCACCCCTGTGGCTTGTTGCTAAAGAGTATATCGTGTATGGCATTACGTCGCTGGCCACCACTATAGAAATGGCACCGCAGACCTACACAACGGCAGAGCTGCGCGAGGACCTTTTATCGAGCGTCCATGCCGTGTTGCTTGCGCCTGTACTTGAGGAACTGTGTTTCAGGCAAATGGCTATCTCGCCCTTTCGCCGTCGTGGCGCGCAGGTGGTTGTATGTGTGGTGATGGCCATATTGTTTGGAATGCTCCATGTGCGCAACTCCCCCGGTGCCTTCATCAGCGCCATGTTCTACGGGTTGGTGTTCATCTGGTCGCACAACATTTGGTATAGCGTAGCTCTCCATGCAGGAAGCAACCTCGCCGCTACACTCCTTGCCGTTTATTGCTGGCTGGGATTAGGAGACGTGCAGATGGTGAGTACACCTGTCATCAACCTGCCCGACACGAAGGTGATCGTCGCAAGCCTGGTTTTGGCCATTGCCGGAGTTCTTCTGCTAAAACGGAAACAATCGTAAGACTATGAAGTGGACGGTACTTGTAGACAATCGGACCAACAACCCGGCCCTGGAAACCGAGCACGGCCTTTCGGTCCTTCTCGAAACGGAGCGCCATAGCATCCTGCTCGACACGGGAGCCAGCGACATGCTGATGCGCAATGCGGAGCGGTTGGGAAAAGACCTCAGCGCGGTTGACTATGTGTTCATCTCCCACGGCCACAGCGACCATGCCGGAGGACTCAGGCATTTCATGGAAGTCAACAAGAAGGCAAAGGTCATCGTCGAGCCCGAGGCCATGAGCGGGAAGTTCTATTCCAGGCGCCGCTATCTGCACAGCATTACCGCCGAATGGCCGGAGATTCCACAGGAGCGGTTGCTGGCGATGGAGCATAGCGGGAGCATTGCCGACGACATCTATGTCATGGCGCACATACCTCACATTCATCCGATGCCCGAGGGAAACCAGCATCTTTTCGTGCAAGACAGGCAGGGGCAGTACGTTCCCGATGACTTCCGTCATGAGCTGGCTCTCTACACGGGTGGCCTGTTGTTCACGGGATGTGCCCACAGCGGTCTGGAAAACAATCTTGCGGCCTGTCCTTTCCCGGTCAAGACGGTTGTCGGAGGATTCCATCTGCTCGACCATCATGAGAGCGAGGCCCGGCTTTCGGAGCTCTCCCACAAGCTGGCGGAAGCCTATCCTCAGACGCAGTTCTACACCAGCCATTGCACGGGCGACGCCGTATTCGCCATCCTGCAAGGCGCCATGGGTGATAAGATACAATCGTTTTCATGCGGAATGAATCAGGAGTTACAGGGGTCTGGGAGCTAGGAGTTTGGGAGTTTGGGAGTCTGGGAGTTTGGACGATACTTTTGGCGCTGAAATCTGCCGATAAAACTATCGTCTGTCGCTCGACCTTTGGTCGCTCTGCTTGCAGAGAACTCCTGAACTCCTTAAAACATAACCATTTACAATATGACACACAACATCAGTTTAGTTCCAATAAGTCCCGATGACAAGGAACAGTTTATCCTCGACAACCAACGGGCATTCAAGTATGGAGCGCAGGAAGAAATGACGGAGCAGCGAGAGCAGAGCCGAACTTATTCGGGCTCTGCCGAGTCGCGACGTAATTCGAGCACAGCTCAATTCGGCATGCTCGATGACCGCACGGAAGAGGGCGAGGAGGTCATTTCAAGGAAGACCATCGAGCGCAGCATGAACGGAGAACGGGCAGAGACCTACCGCATCGTCTGCGACGGGAACATGGTGGGCGGCCTGATTCTCCAGATTGACCATCAGCAAGCGAAGGGCGAGCTGGAAATCCTCTTCGTCAATCCCGAGGCGCATAGCAAGGGCATCGGACAGGCGGCATGGAAGGCCGTGGAAGCCATGCACCCCGAAATCCGCGTATGGGAAACCATCACCCCCTATTTCGAGAAGCGCAACATTCACTTCTATGTGAACCGTCTGGGCTTCCACATCGTTGAGTTCTGGAACAAACACCATCATGGCCCTGCCATCCCCGAGGATATTGACGAGGACTGGAGCGAAGACGACGAGATGTTCGTATTCAGAAAAGTCATAAATGTTCAACTTTCGCAAGCTACGCTTGCTTCAGTTTAGAGGTGAGAGGTAAGAGGTAAGAGGTAAGAGGAATGCGGGCAAGCCCAGAACACAATCATCTCCCTAAACAGAGAGGGCAGGGGGAGGGTCTTGAAGCGGAGGAAGTATCCTCTCACCTCTAACGTTGAGCAAGAAGTTGAGCGAATGCGAAACTTGAATAAATGTTTAATCTGTTAATGGAAAGTAGAAAAATGAGAAAACTGGAAAAAGGAATAATAGTCATTGCCTTGCTGTTACATACGATGTGGGTTTGTGGCCAAGGATTCGTGAATCCCGTGCTTCCTGGTTTCCATGCCGACCCAAGTGTGTGTCGTGCAGGTGATGACTTCTATCTCGTCAACAGCACGTTTCAGTACTTCCCTGGCGTACCGGTATTCCACTCGAAAGACCTGGTAAACTGGGAACAAATAGGCAACTGCCTGACGCGACCGACACAGGTGGAATTAAGGGGCACAGATGGCAACGGCGGCATCTATGCACCTACCATCCGCTACAACAAAGGGCGATTCTATATGGTGACAACGGTCTTTCCCTCCCGTCGGCATTTCTATGTGTGGACCGATAATCCCGCCGGCGAATGGTCAGAACCCGTAGTGATCGACTTTGCCATCGGCAGCTGCGACCCCACTCTCTATTTCGAGGACGACAAATGCTATTTCCTGTGGAAAGAGGGCGACATCAAAATATGCGAGATTGATGTGGAGACCGGTAGACAGCTTGGTGAGATTCATCACTTGGGGACTGGTCTTGGCGGCCGATATCCAGAGGGGCCACATATCTATAAAAAAGACGGCTACTACTATCTGTTGTTGGCAGAAGGTGGTACAGAGCACGGGCATCATGTAAACATCCTGCGCAGCAAAAGCCTGTTCGGCCCCTATGAGCCAAATCCGGCCAACCCCATTCTGACTCACTTTAGCATGAAGATGCAGAACAGCCCCATACAAGGTCTTGGACATGCTGACTTGGTGCAGGCTCCAGACTCGTCGTGGTGGATGATATGCCTTGGCTACAGGACAAGTGGCTATCTTCAGCATGTGATGGGACGCGAGACGATGCTGGCACCCGTGACGTGGGAAAAGGGCGGCTGGCCTGTTGTGAACGGAGATGGTACGCTCCAGACGGACATGAAATGTGAGACGCTCCCGCTGGTGCCTCTTGCAAAAGACCCTGTGCGCGAAGAATTCAACTACACCAGACGCGAGGCACCCAGCGACAGTCATCACTCGTTGGGGCTGCCGATGGGGTGGATGAGCCTATGCAATCCCGACTACGCCAACTATTCACTGACGGAGCGCAAAGGCTGGCTCCGGCTCCGACCTACGACAACCGACCTCAGCATGACTGCAAATCCCACATTCATAGCCCGCCGCCAGACAGAACTGAACTTCTCGGCCACTGCTTTGTTTGACCTTTCCCGTCTGACCGAAGGCATGCAAGCTGGCATTACGGCCTATGCTGCACCGTTGAACCACTATGATGTGGTGGCAGAGAAACGCGATGGCGTCATCTATGTCAAATCGAATGTGCGGTTAGGTCAGACTTGTCATAGCGAGAGGTCAGCCGAATTGAACGGAAACATGGTGTATCTGCGCATCACCTCGGACAAGGATTTCTACTATATGCAGATGTCAGCAGACGGCATCAGCTTCACTCAGCTGGCCAAAATGGAATACCGATTCCTCAGTACCGAAACCATCGGTGGCTTCACAGGAGTGATGCTAGGACTCTTCACGCAATGCGATAACGACACGAATGGCTTTGTCGATGTTGATAGGTTTGAATACAAGCATACGAAGTGATGAAAATACACATCTGAAATAATCGGCCTGAAAAGGCCTTAAGCAACCAGCCCCTCCGAAAGAGGGGAGAAGAGATCCGCTCTGCCGGACAGGGGGAGGGTCTTGAAGCGGAGGAAGTATCCTCTCACCACTTACCTCTCACCTCTAAAAGTTCTTGCAAGCAGAGCGAACAAGTTCGAGCGGCAGACGATACTTTAAGTGCGATTCCTAAATGGAGCAAATATAACTAACGTCTGAAACTCCTGCAACTCCTGCAACTCCTGTAACTCCTGTAATGAAACTCTTGAACTCCTAATAAAATGTTTACATGAAAGACAATAACGACCACATCACCATGCTCGGTACGGGCGACGCGCTTGCCACCCGATGCTACAACACTTGCTTCACGCTTCATGGCGCGAGGGGCGTGCTACTTGTTGATGCCGGTGGAGGTAATGGCATTCTCACCCAACTGGAGAAGGCTGGAATCAGGCGTGAGGACATCAGCGACCTCTTTGTCACCCATGCTCACACGGACCATCTGCTGGGCTGCATCTGGATCATGCGGATGGCACTCCAGTTCAGATACCCTCTCCGTGTGTGGAGCCACAAGAAGGTGCTCGACTTGCTGACCAGCATCTGCCGCCAGATTCTTCCTCAAAAGGAAGCAGAGGGCATCGGAAATCTCGTTACGATGCACCGCCTGGACGATGGCGACAGATTCGAGGCGGGAGGCTTCCCCATGCAATGCTTCGACATCCACTCCACGAAAGAGCGTCAGTTCGGATTTGCCGCCCTGTTGACCGACGGTGCGCGTCTGTGCTATCTGGGCGATGAGCCGTTCAGTCCCCAGTGCCGTCAGTATGCTGAGGGCGCCGACTGGCTGATGAGTGAAGCATTCTGCTTGTATGAGGACCGCGACCGCTTCCAGCCCTACGAGAAACACCATAGCACCGTGCTCGATGCCGCGCGCTTGGCAGAGGATCTGCGAGTCAGGAACCTCATCCTCTATCATACGGAAGACCAGACGCTCGACACTCGCCGCGCGCGATATATGATGGAGGCGAAAACGGCTTTTAGCGGGCAGGTCTTTGTACCAGACGATCTGGAAAGCATTAACCTATAGATTTCCCTGGCGGACAATTGAAAATGAACATTGAAGACTATCGTGAATACTGCCTTTCGTTGGGCGATGACGTGGAAGAGAAGCTGCCCTTCACGGCTTTCCATCATGCTAGTGGCGTGTTGGTGTTCTATGTTATGGGCCACATGTTCTCGTTCTTCGATTGCGATAATTACAGCGTCATCACGCTCAAATGTCAGCCAGAACGCATCGGGGAATTGAAGGCAAGGTATGATTGCATAGGCAGGCCGTTCAACGAATCAGCCAGGCACTGGATTGGAATTGATGCAAGCACCGCCCCAGACGACCTCCTTCGGGAATTGACACGTAATTCATACGAGATAGTAAAAGCCAAATACAAGAAACGCGGGTGAATGAGAAGGAGGCCTTTGGAAAAGGGTGAGCAATGGTGCTCGCCCCCTGACTGCCTACACGATGCACGCCGAGACCCCCAGCGTGGTGGCAATGGCCGAAAGAATGGCCAACAGCAGCTGAATGACAAACAAGTACCTCTTTTAAGTTGGAGGAAGGAGAATCATTTCCCGACGGAAAATCTACTTGCCCACGCAGAAGTGCTTGAAGATGTTTGAGAGCACCTCGTTGGGGGTGATCTGGCTTTGGCCTGTTATCTCTGCCAGGTCGGAGAGAACGATGCGAAGGTCCTCGGCAATGAGGTCGCCGCTGAGATTGGCTTGTAGACCGGCAATGACGCGGTGGAGGCTCTCTGCTGATTTGATGAGTGCCTCGTAATGGCGGGCATTGCTGATAATGATGTCGGTGTCTGAAAGAGTTGGAAGATGGGCGGCCTCATAGATGGCGGCTTCGAGTTCTTCAAGGCCCTGTCCAAGCTTGGCCGATATTCTAATAAGTGGACATTGGTCAATCGAAGTGTCTTGATTGTCAGGACAGAATGCATTGTTCTTGTCAATCTTATTCTGCACCATGATGAGCGAGCGACCTTGTGTTCGTTCGGTGATGTCGGCTACTTCAGCCTCTGAGGGTGGCGTGTCGAATAACCAAAGCACGATGCGAGCTTTCTCTATGGCCGCATAGGTGCGTTGAATTCCGATTTGTTCAACTTCGTCGGTCGTCTGCCGTATTCCGGCCGTATCGATGAAACGGAATGTAACTCCGTGTAAGTCGATGGTGTCCTCGATGGTGTCTCTCGTTGTGCCGTGAACGTCGGATACGATGGCACGGTCATCCTTCAGGAGCCTGTTGAGAAGGGTCGATTTTCCTACGTTTGTCTTACCAACGATGGCTACTGGTATTCCTTCCTTGAGGGCTTTTCCTGTTTCGAAAGAGTGGGCGAGGCGAGTAACGCGTGCCTGTATTTCCTCGGCAATGGATGTCAGCGTGGTGCGGTCGGCAAACTCAAGGTCTTCATGGTCGGAAAAGTCGAGTTCCAGTTCCAGTAGTGAGGTAAGCTTCAGGAGTCTCTCTCTTAAGCGTCCGAGTTCTGAGGATATGCCACCTCGTAGCTGGCTCATGGCAAGCTCGTGTGTGGCCTTGTTGGTGGATGCAATGAGGTCGGCAACGGCTTCTGCCTGCGACAGGTCCAGCTTTCCGTTGAGATAGGCGCGTTTGGTGAATTCACCAGGCTGTGCCATGCGACATCCATGTTGAATCAGCAAATCCAACACATTATTTAATATATAGCGCGACCCGTGGCAAGAAATCTCAACCGAGTCTTCACCAGTATAGCTATGAGGAGACCGGAAAATGGTAACCAGCACCTCATCTACGATGGACGGGTGTTCGTTGCCGTTTGAAGATAGGATACGGGTGAAATGAACCGTGTTGGCAGGATATGATGTGATTGAGCTGCCGCATAAGGAGCTAACTGCCGTTATGGCGTCTGGCCCTGAAACGCGAATAATGGCAATGGCTCCGCCGGGAGCTGTGGCAAGTGCGCAGATAGTATCGGTCATAGGCTTTTGAGAGCTGTTGTGAGGACTTCAAGGTCTTCAGGTGTCGTTGCCCAGCTGGTTACAAACCGGCACAAAGTGTGTTCGTCGTCAATAGGCTCCCATTGCTCAAAGAGGACGTGCTTCATGAGTTCATCCATCTGAGAATTGCTGAGAACGACAAATTGCTGATTGGTGGGTGAGTCTTTGATTGGAATGTCGGCGCAGATGAAAGCTTGCCGGAGTTGCATGGCCATTTCAATGGCATGAGTGGCTATTTCCATGTAGAGCTCATCGGTGAAAAGGGCATCGAACTGAACGCCCGCGAGTCGACTCTTGGCCAAGAGCGCTCCATGACGCTTGACCATGGTGAAGAAACCGCGTGGCGCTTTGTGTGGAAAGACAACAGCCTCGCCACAAAGAGCTCCGACCTTGGTTCCCCCGATATAGAACACGTCGCAATGATGAGCCAGCCACGGAAGGTCGAAATCGCATTCCGGAGAAGAAAGGCCATAGCCAAGTCGGGCACCGTCAACGAAGAGGGGCAACGAGTATTTCTGGCAGACCTGATGGATGGCCTCGATGTCAGCGGCTTTGTAGAGTGTGCCCAGTTCTGTGGGGAAAGTGATGTAGACCATTCCCGGCACGGCCATGTGTTCCCATGTCGGGTCGGCAAAGAAGCGCGTCAGATAGTTCTCCAGCTCATCTGCATGCATACGTCCTTCGTGAGAGGGTAGGGCAATGACCTTATGTCCGTTGGCTTCTATTGCTCCTGATTCGTGCACGTTGATGTGGGCTGTCTCCACGGCAATGACCGCACCGTAGGATGGCAGCATGGCGTCGATGACCGTGGCGTTGGCCTGAGTTCCGCCAACGAGGAAGAAGATGTCGGCATAGGGAGTCTGACATACCTTTCGTATCTTTTCACGTGCCTGCTCGCTCCATGTGTCGTAACCGTAGGAAGCGCTCTGGGCGCAGTTGGTCTCCACAAGGTGGCTGAGGACTTTGGGATGAGCTCCGTTGTTGTAGTCGCTTTCAAAGAATGTCTTCATGTATGATGTCATTTCTTTTTTGCCCAGGTGTTGGCGATAATGATAATTAATACTGTTATTATAAAGAAAATGAATAATGCTCCCATCTGTGAATGGGGGTAGTTGGCAATGACTGGCTGGATGCCCACATAGCCTGCCGTTAAGACGCAAATGATAGCCATCAAGATGCGAAGACGCTTGATGTTGACTTCTTTTTTCTCTTCCTCATTCGCCGTGTTATAGCCAGCAATCAGTTTGTCGCCCTTTCCCATCAGGAAGATGAAGGCAAGGACGACAAACATTACGGCAAGGGGAATGCTTATGATCATATCCTTTCCAAGACTTTTTCTATGAGCGTGTCAATGCTGTTCTTGTACTCTGTGTTCATCTTCTGGGCATAGCGGTTGGCAATGACCATACAACATGTCATGGCACGATGTCCCAAAAGCGACGCCATACCTGCCAGTGCCGATGATTCCATTTCGAAGTTGCAGATCTTCATTCCGTCATACTCGAATGCCTCAATCTTTTCGTTCTGTTGCGGATCGGCAATGTCGGCACGAAGCACACGGCCTTGTGGACCATAGAAACCACCACACGAAATGGTGTAGCCACGAACCATGTCGTCGCCAGCTATTTGCTCGATGAGGTCTTTGTCGGCCACGGCCACATAGGGCGCTCCCTTGATGGGATCCCATTGCATGTGCTCTTTGAAAGCTGCTTCCAGTTTCAGGTCGCACACGTCATTGCGGCCGGCATAGTAGTTAAGAAGGCCGTCGAAGCCGATGCTTTTCACAGATGCCACAAAGCAGCCAGTAGGAGTGAAGGGCTGCAATCCGCCGCAGGTGCCGATGCGCACCATGGTGAGCGTGGTGTGCTCTGCTTTCTCAGTGCGTGTCTGGTAGTCGATGTTGACCAGCGTGTCGAGTTCATTGGCCACAATGTCGATGTTGTCGCATCCGATACCATGGCTCTGGCAAGTGATGCGTTTGCCCTTGTAGGTGCCGGTGATGGCGTGAAACTCACGGCTGCTTACTTCGCATTCTTTGGTGTCGAAATGGTCGGCTACGGTATTTACACGTGCAGGGTCGCCAACAAGGACCACCTTGTCGGCCAGCTGTTCAGGTTTCAGATGCAAATGGAAACAAGAGCCATCGGCATTGATAATCAGTTCTGATTCGGGAAAATACTTGCTCATGACTGGTTGATATTTAGTTAGACAAAGATTTGTTTTCAAGTATGCGTATCTGCTTTTCCGTATCCTTGATGGTTAGCAGAAGTGTTTCCTGCTCTCGTTCGGCACTCAGGATGTCAGCATCCCTCTGAGAATCTCCATCGGTGTAGTTCTCGCGCCATGCTTCCAGTTGCTGCGCATTGTGCTCTGCTTGCTGGCGCATTTGCAATAACTTGTTGTAAAGCTCTCGCGCCTCTGAAGAACGAAACTCTAATGCCGATGAATAGGCGCGTTGGTCGTTGATGACGAATGCGTTGCCGTTGCCATGATGGCTTCTGGAAGATGCCGAGCGGGCTTTCATCTTCTCTACACGCTTGAGTGCCTTGTTGCGTTGCTCTTCGCTGGGCCATGTGTCGCGTATGTTGTGAATGTTTGCATAGCGTTTCACCTGGGTTTCCGACATTTCCGACAAATCGATGTTAGTACGGTTCTTCGATGGCACGAAGGTGTAGATACATACCATCCCTTCCTCCTGATTGCGGTCGGTGACGAACCATCCGAGCGAATCGAGTTCGCTCTCCATGTAGAAATAGTCGTTGCCTTTCGAGTTGAAAGGAAGCCCGATGTTGTTGGGGCGCAGAAACTCGCCCGTGTCGCTATCATATCGTGTGACGAAGATATCGTAGCCGCCAACAGAGCCTTCTCCTTTCTGAGCAAAATAGAACGTCGTTCCGTCTGCCATCATGAACGGATAGTTGGGCGACGTGCCACCGGCAATACCTTCCAATTTCACTGCTTTCGACCATTTGCTTCCAAGTCGGTCCATCGTAAACAGCTGTGAGCGTCCGTCTTTGTCGTTGAGCGAGTAATATGCCTTGTTGCCGAACTCGTTCACAAACACATAGCTGTCATTGTTGCCTTGTGTTCCGAAGAACTGGTCGTATGTGGTCAGCGTGCCGCTTTCAGGCGGAAGGGGAATCTCATTGATGAAGTTCTCCTTTTCCACCACCATGCTATCGATGATGAAAACGCGCTGGGTACTCTCCAGCATGTTCTCAAACAACAGGTCGCCAGGCGATGGCTGCGGCTTTTCGGTCTTGGGCTTCTCTGGTTGTGTCTGTGTCTTTTTCTTTTGTGCCTCTGTTGGGACGACACACAACAATGCCAGTGCTGCTATCAATATTCTGATGGTCTTCATTTTCGTTGTTTTTTCAATTCGAAAACAAAGATACGAAGTTTTTTGAAACCGGCAAAGCGATTAACCATTTTTATTTCATAAACACCAGATAGACGGCGCAGATGATGAGGAAAAACGCCAGAATATGGTTCCAATGAATGTTTTGATGCTGAAAGAGAATGTTGGCAATTACGGCAAAGACGGCCAGCGAAATACACTCCTGAATGACCTTTAGCTGCACCAGGTTGAATGGTCCTCCGTTACCTTCAAAGCCCATTCTGTTGGCTGGCACCTGACAACAATACTCAAAGAACGCAATGCCCCAGGAGAACGCCACGACACCAATGAGTGGCCAGTGTGATGACACACCCGATTGCTGAAGACGTAGATGGCCATACCAAGCCAGCGTCATGAAAATATTGCTGAGTATTAAAAGAATAATCGTATAAAGTCCGTTCATAATACTACATATTTATTTAAGTGAAGAGTGAAAAGTGAAGAGTGAAGAATTTGCTGCCGCCGTTCATTTACCCTACATGAACTCCGGAAGGAAATTCTTCACTCTT
>OCTW011616585.1_pt1 | contig 39656 bp, 30 predicted proteins | sample 1539671 | NCBI WGS metagenome assembly OCTW01 (sample SAMN02144230, study PRJEB22623) | gut metagenome | biome: sheep rumen | host: Ovis aries | place: New Zealand
AGCGTCACGCTTTGAAGTTATGTTGAACCGCCGTATGCCGAACGGCATGTACGGTGGTGTGAGAGGGCGGTTAAATCCGCCCTACTCGATCAATCCTGCCTGTTTATGGTGCCATATGTGCTTCGCAATCTTGCCTGTTTATGGTGCCATATGTGCTTCGCACATATGATAGCCCTGCTTCGCAATCCTGCCTGTTACATCGAAGTATATCCACCGTCTACCGGAAGGATAACTCCTGTTACGTAAGTTGAAGCAGGTGATGAAAGGAAGAGAGTTGCTGTATCAAGCTCGCCTTCGTTTCCGTATCTTTCAAGAGGAATCATAGTCCTTGCATTTGCCTGGAAGAAGTCACTGTCGAGTGTCTCCTTTGTAAGAGGTGAGTAGAAGTAACCCGGGCAGATTGAATTAACTGTTATGCCATATTTACCCCATTCAGCAGCAAGAGCTCTGGTAAGATTTACGACGCCACCCTTTGCAGCGTGATATGGAGTTGCAGGAGCTACCTTGTTTCCGACCATACCGTACATGGAAGCTATATTGATGATACGTCCGTACTTAGCAGGAATCATAGCCTTCTTTGCAACAGCTCTGGCAACTTTGAATGAACCAAAGAGATCTATATCCATTTCGTTCTTGAACTGCTCATCGGTAATATCCTCAGCAGGTGCAACAGCACCGGTTCCGGCATTGTTTATAAGTATATCGATGCGTCCGAATTTCTCAAGTACTGTATCTACTGCGGCATTTACATTTTCAGTATCTGTAATGTCACACTTTATACCTATGGCTTCAACTCCAAATTCTTTGGTGATGTCTGCAGCAACCTCATCTATAAGATTCTGCCTTCTTGCCAAACAAACTATCTTTGCACCCTGGTTTGCAAGCGCCTTTGCCATCTGAACACCGAGTCCTGTTGATGCACCGGTAACAATTGCAACTTGGCCTGTAAGATCAAAATAATTCTTCATGTTATTCTCCTTTTGATGTATTGAAAAATCTATAAGTAATAAGTGTTGAAAAACAGTTTCCGAGCCATGACTTAAGAATCTTAGGCTGAGATGTTTTCCTCCTATCTAATATACCAAATATACTTAAAAATAACAAGTGAATGAAACGCTGATGATCATGACTGGTAACATCTTTCTGCTTGGACGAGTTTGAAATGATAAAAGGTGTGATTTCTTACGTGAAAGGTGTGTATTCTTATGTGAATTATGCTCGGAGGTTGCTATTGGTACCGCAATAATATATAATTATGCTATCTATCTAATTTTTTTCATGCCATGTTTTGTTTTTTGCATGGTACATTGAGAAAACTAAAAAACTTTATAGGAGGACAGTTTATGAAGGTTTTCTATGAGAAACATAGGAAAATGCTGGCGTTGTTACTTGTAGCAGCCATGGTATTTTCGGTTGTAAGACCGGGAATGCTTCAGAAGGTTGCTGCTTCAGGTGATGAAGCAACAGTAACAGATGCAGCACCTGCCGAGGAAGTTGCAGAAACAGATACGGCAGATGTAACTAATGATGAGTCAGTCGCAGATTCTGTTTCGGATGACACCGAAGTGGATGATGCAGACGAAGCTGACGAGGACGAAGAAGAGGATGACCCAACCATTATGGCTGCAAAGACTCTTCATGTTCGCGTGGAAGAAAGCAAGTGCGATATCACTATAAATGCACCGGAAGGAAGCCTTCCATATGCAGAGGATGAACTATCAGTATCCGTGAAGGAAATCACAGAGGGTTCAGTCAAGTATGATTATTATCTGGATAAAGCTGCAGTTGCACTTGATCAGAACAGTCCAGATAACATTTCATTTGCTAGATTCTTCGATATTGAAATTCTTAGAAATGGTGAGAAGATTGAACCTTCACTTCCTGTTGAAGTAAAGATTGAGTATGAAAATGCTCCTGAAGTTTCTAATAGTGAGGATTTAAATATCGTTCACTTCGCAAATGACGGAATCGAAGTCATTGATGACGTTAATCTTAGTAGTGACGCAAGTGTAATCACATATGATCAGGATAGTTTTTCTGTTACTGCTACTATAGTAACTGATAAAACTCCACCAGAACCTTCAGATGATCTTAAAAGACCGTTAGCATGGAAAACTTATGCATTGGTTGCGAAATATAATAACGAGTATTATACGGTTGAATATGATGGATCATTAAAAAAAGTTACAAATAATGGAGATGTAAGTATTACATCAGATTCTATATCAGTATGGATTTTTGCAAATGAGGATGGTAAATCATATCTCCGTTATATTGCCGAAGGTTATGATTATAATAAAGATGATCTTCCAATGACAAATGGATATACATACATTGATCCTACTGTAGATAATGGATTGTCGACAGATGTAGTTGATCATGTAGAACCAAAAGAAGGAGCGTCAGAAAAACCATTTTATACAACTGTTTTTGAATCTCCAAAGGACCACTGTGCAATTACATTTGATTCAAATGGTTATATTAAGACTGGAGATAATGATTATTTATCTGTAGAATCTAGCGGTGAAGGTTTGAAAATTAAAGGAAATAGTTCTTATGGAAGTGCTACAGAGTTTGTACTTGCTGAGGTAAAGAATCTTCCTGATTTTTCAACATGTAAAGAAGATATTTTAGGTGGTTACTTCGAATATGGTCCTACCATGGCGTGGAATAACCAAGTTAACCATATAGATATTTCTATTGAAGATAGCGTTACTGCTACAATTCCACTTATTTATGGTACATATTACTATAAGGATAGTAATGATGAGTGGCAGAAACTAGTTGTTGACAAAGATAATCCAAAGAGTATTACAGTAAAACAAGACCTTCATGTTACTCAGGAAACAATGAGAAATGCAACAATTAAAGCGTATAAAAAAGACGGGTCTGAATTAGATGATGCATTTGTTATTATGGGTTATTCTTCTAATTCAGCTGATAATAATGCTAATACTGTTCAGGTTCGTATTGAGGGAGTATTTAAGGTATCAACTGCTACGTTAGTTGCTAGTACAGAAAATGAACCATATAATAGCGAAGAAAATGGAAGATTACGTAAAGAGAATAAAGTGACATATTCGATTTATGCGATTCAGCCGGATGTTGAATTCGATTATGACTCTGTAGAATATGGTCAATTATATGACATTAATAAAAAACCACTATCTATAACTACAGATGTTCAATTAAAGAAAGAAAAATTTGGTTATTTTGAGGATGATAATACTTGTCCTCCGATAAAAAATTTTTATCATGATCCATGGTCTAAAGGGAGTATTTTACGTACTGGAACATCAGGTATGGATTTTACGATTGAAGGAACAACGGATATTCAGTTGAAATTAAAACCAGTTGCTATCAATGTATATAATGACTTACGTGATTCAAGTGGAAATGTTATAAAACCAGCAAAAGAATATAATGATATTAAATTTAATGTAAAACAGGATTATGATGGGAAACCATCAGATGTTGCTGGTAAAAATGTTTCAAATTATTCTGATTCTATAGATGTATCTGGTTATACAGATAACAGCCATAAAATTGACAGCGTAATTGATAAGACTGGTTCGGGACTTGTATATGATTATAATGTATTCCCAGGAATGGTAAATGTAGAAGAGGACATTAACACTGTTCCTAAGATTGTTGTAGACCAGGATGGAAATACATGGTTTTATAGATATTCATATATTGAAACTGAGTACGTTAATAGGGAAGACGGCAATGAAAGAAAACTGCACGTTGGTGATCAGTATCAGTCAAACGATGAAACTGCTGTTGCGACTCCTGAAGTATTAGGCAATCATAAAGATGTCAATAATGGAGATAAGTTTAGTGAGTTTGTCGAGTTTTTTGCTCATAACGTCTATGATAAGGTTATCCCTCCAACTAAGGAGGAGGTTTCTCCATATCAGGGTAATGGTGAGCTTGGAGGAGTTTGTGCCGGTGATCAGATAACTTATTCTATTAATTATACTAACTACAGCTCAAGTGCTGAGGACATCGTTATAAAGGATAAGCTTGATGAGAATGTTGAATTTGTAAGTGCTTCTAATGGTGGTACTGAAAGTGATGGAGTAGTTACATGGAATCTTGATAGCGTTCCAGCAGGTCAGAAGGGCAGTGTAACTCTTACAGTAAAAGTTCTGGAAACTGCACTTGAGTCAAACGGCGGTCCTGGAACCGTTATTAATGGCGGAGATACTGCGACTGTTCAGGTTGGAAATGATCCGGTATTTAAACTTGATGAAGTTCTGAATCCGGTTACTATGCCTTCTAAGATGGAGGTTTCTCCATATGAAGGAAATGGACTTCTTGGAAATGTTACTGTAGGCGAAGAGATTGTTTACGAAATCACCTACAAGAATTATAAAGATTCGGCAGCTGACATCGTGATTACAGATAAGCTTGATCCGAATGTAGAATTTGTTGAGGCATCTGACGGTGGAAAGAATGAAGACGGCACTGTTAAGTGGACCTTAAGTAATGTCCCTGCTGGCAAGGAAGGAAGCGTTACACTTACTGTCAAAGTACTGAGAAGTGCATTGGAGTCAAAAGGTGGTCCTGGCGAAATAGTTAACGGTGGCAAAACTTCAACTGTTAAGGTTGGAAATGACAAGGCTTATTCACTTGACCTTGTTAAGAATCCTGTAGTGGATACACCTGAAACACCGGTTGCTCCTCATAAGAGAGAAGTATCTCCTTATGTTGGAAATGGAAAGCTCGGCGAAGTTAAGGTCGGCGAGAAGATAGTATATGAGATTTCATATACCAATTATAAGAATGATCCTGCCGATATCGTCATCATCGATAAGCTTGATGCAAATGTTGAATTTGTAGAAGCATCTGATGATGGTGTATATGATAAGGATGCAGGTACAGTTACATGGACCATTAAAGACGTTCCGGCTGAAAAAGAAGGCAAGGTTACACTTACTGTCAAGGTTCTTGAAAGCGCACTTGCAGCTAAGAATGGACCGGGCAAGGTGCTGAATGGTGGTGAGACAGCAACTGTTCAGGTTGGAAATGATGCAATATTCACACTTGAAGAGGTAGAGAATCCGGTTATTACATCTTCAACAAAGTCCAAAACAGATAAGACTACTACAGCAGTTAAGACAGGTGACTCAATGCCGATAATTCCTATAATCATTGTCATGGCAGTGGCATTGGCAGGAATAATATCTGTGATCGTCATCAGACGTAAAAAGGCTAAAAATGAACCGGAAAAAAACAGATAATCTAAGTTGTTAATACAGCTTAAATATGGTATTTTATAAGTGTATGACCGAGATGGGGTTTCTTCTTGAATCGGTCATACACTTTCACGTTATAGATGTTTGGAGGAGAGGGGAAATGAAGAAAAGATTAGTTACAAGAAGTGATTTTGACGGTCTTGTATGCGCCATGCTTTTGAAGGAACTTGACCTTATAGATGATATCAAATTTGTACATCCTAAGGATGTTCAGGATGGCAAGATTGAGCTTACAGAGAATGATATTACGACCAACCTTCCATTTGATAAGAGGGTCGGACTTGCTTTCGATCACCATGAGAGTGAACTTCTCAGAAATAAGGAAGAGGACTACAAGGGCAAATATATCATAGATGGGCATGCAAGATCTGCAGCACGTGTAGTATATGACTATTATGGTGGTGCTGAAAAGTTCAAAAGAGTATCTGAAGAGATAATGATAGCTGTTGATAAGGGCGACAGTGCTGATTTTACTGAGGAAGAGATACTGAATCCTACAGGATGGGTTCTTATGAATTTCCTCATGGATGCACGTACAGGACTTGGACGTTTCCACGATTTCAGGATATCAAACTATGACCTTATGATGGAGCTGATCGATTACTGTGTTGACCATGATGTTGATCAGGTTCTGGCTCTTCCTGATGTAAAAGAAAGAGTAGATATGTATTTCCAGCAGCAGGAACTCTTCAAGGCACAGCTTGAGAAGGTTACGACCATACATGATAAGGTAGCAGTGATAGATCTCAGAAATGAAGAGACTATCTACACAGGAAACCGTTTCATGGTATATGCTATGTGGCCTGAGATTGAGATTTCAGTTCATGTTGCATGGGGCTTCAAGAAGCAGAACACTGCAGTTATGATAGGTAAGTCCATCATCAATAAGGTTAGTGATATTAATATCGGTGAGCTTTGCCTCAGCTATGGCGGCGGCGGACATGCAAATGCAGGAACCTGCCAGCTGGATAATGATAAAGTTGATGCTGAGCTTCCGAATATTATAGCTAAGTTGAACGGTAATTAGTATATCAGTACCGCGTGGTATGGCAGGATGTTTGGAAAGAAGAAAAAGATAGATCCAATATCATATGACAGAGATCACGAACAGCCGGCATTAAAGACCAGCATTTGCACAGGTGAGAGAGTGGCTGGTTTTGTAAATGTATCGACAGGCAGGTTTCGTGATTATATGCTGATCCGAAATGACAAGGAACTTCAAGCTTTCTGCAGTAGTTGTTCGGTGGCTGAGGATGAGCTTAAGAAGATAGTTTAGCTAAGCATTTACAGCGAATCGAGGTTCATATTTGAACCTCGATTCTTTTTGTTTGCTACGTACGGGATTTTTATGTTTTTTAGGTTGACATGCACATCTCTATAAGGTAGAATACACCTTGGCTTTAGTACAGTAAAGCGATAAAACACTAAAACGCTAAAGGGGTAAAAAGTAATGGCAATCAAAGTTATTCTTCTTGTAATATTCTTCGGTGCTATGATAGCTATCGGATTTTATTCAAGATCAAAAGCTAAGAATGTAAATGATTACGTTCTCGGCGGACGTACAGTAGGACCTTGGATATCGGCATTTGCGTTCGGTACATCCTATTTCTCATCAGTTGTATTCATAGGTTATGCAGGACAGTTCGGATGGAAGTTCGGTCTTTCATCTACATGGATAGGTCTTGGAAATGCATTTATAGGAAGCCTTCTTGCATGGCTTGTTCTTGGTAGAAGAACAAGAATCATGACACAGAAGCTGGATGCAAAGACTATGCCTGAGTATTTTGGAAAGAGATTTGATTCAAAGGCACTCAGACTTGCAGGTTCTGTTATAGCATTCATATTCCTTGTACCATATACAGCAGGTGTATATAACGGTCTGTCAAAGCTTTTCGGAATGGCTTTCAATGTTGATTATCGTATATGTGTAATAGTTATGGCACTTCTTACCGGCGTATATGTAGTTGTCGGTGGATATATGGCAACTGCTTTGAACGACTTTGTTCAGGGTATCATAATGCTTATAGGTATTTGTGCTGTTATAATCGCAGTTCTTCATGGACAGGGCGGTTTCATGAATGCTGTTAAAGAGCTTTCACTTATTGAAACTGATCCTTCAGTTACTGCACCTGCACTTCAGGGAAGCCAGGGACTCTTCGCAAGTTTCTTCGGACCTGACCCGCTCAGCCTTCTCGGAGTTGTTGTTCTTACATCACTCGGTACATGGGGACTTCCTCAGATGGTTCAGAAGTTTTATGCTATAAAGGATGAGAAAGCAGTTAAGACAGGTACTGTTGTTTCTACATTCTTTGCAATTATCATAGCAGGCGGATGCTATTTCCTCGGTGGTTTCGGACGTCTGTTCGGAGATATCGAAGGTGTTAAACTTGTTCAGCCGGACGGAACTGTAAAGATTGCATTTGATAACATAGTACCAAGTATGCTCTCTACACTTCCTGATGTTCTTATAGGTATAGTTGTTGTGCTTGTTTTCTCAGCTTCAATGTCTACACTGTCATCACTTGTTCTGACATCAAGCTCAACACTCACACTTGACCTTATAAAGCCACTCATGAAGAAGGATATGAAAGAGAAGACTCAGCTCAGACTTATGCAGGTCTTCGTTATGTGCTTCATTATCATTTCAGTGGTAATAGCATTCAATCCTCCTACATTCATAGCTCAGCTCATGGGTGTTTCATGGGGAGCACTTGCAGGAGCATTCCTCGCTCCATTTATGTATGGACTTTACAGCAAGAAGGTTACAAAGGCTTCTGTATGGGCTAGCTACATAGTTGGTGTAGGCTTCACATTATTCAATATGATCCACCCGGTTATCAAGAGTCCTATAAATGCAGGTGCTGCAACAATGATAGCAGGTCTCATCATAGTTCCACTGGTAAGCCTGGTTTCACCGAAGCCTCCAATGGATAAGATGGATGAAGTGTTCTCCTGCTACGAAACTGTAGTATCCGTTCCTGAGAAGGAGAACCTTGGAAAGTAGAATATAATACATAAATATTAGAAAGCTCTGCGGTCAATATGACTGCAGAGCTTTTTGTTTGGATTAACGGCATAGAAATAGGGAGTATGTTTTCACATACTCCCTGTAGCTGGGCTACTAGGATTCGAACCTAGAAAATGCCGGAGTCAGAGTCCGGTGCCTTACCATTTGGCGATAGCCCAATATTCTTTTCTTGCAACGAAGGCTATTATATTATAGTCATTTGGAAAAAGCAAGCACTTTTTCAATACTTTTTTATTTATTGATAATGCGTATCATGATATAATTACATGGACTGAGTCTTCGCAGTTTTTTTGGAGGTGTTACATGATTAAAGCAGAGAATCTTACCATGGTTTATGGAAAGGATTTTAAAGCAGTAGATAACCTTTCGTTTGAGATCAAACCCGGCGAGATTGTAGGCTTTGCGGGGCCAAACGGTGCGGGTAAGACGACGGCTATCAAAATGCTGACAGGTATACTTAAGCCTACTGAAGGCGTTGCTACCATAAATGGATTTGATATAGTTCAGGAGCCGATCAAGGCAAAGGAAAGCTTTGCCTATGTGGCAGATAATCCGGATATACTCCTGCAGCTTTCAGGTATTGAATACATAAATTATATTGCTAATCTGTATAAAGTCCCTATGGACAAGAGGGAAGACAGGATAAATGAGCTGGCAGATCGATTCGGTATCAGGGATTCTCTGGGACGTCCGATGAGAGAATACTCTCATGGTATGAGACAGAAGACCATGGTAATTGCGGCTCTTATACATAACCCGCCGGCATGGATTCTTGATGAACCTATGACAGGACTTGATCCTACAGCGGCATTTGAACTTAAACAGATGATGAAGGAACACGCTGAGAAGGGAAATGCTGTTCTTTTCTCTACGCATGTCCTAGAAGTTGCAGAGAAACTCTGTGACAGAATAATGATCATCAATCACGGACAGTCTCTCTATCAGGGAACTGTTGAGGACTTACAGAAGGAACATCCGGGAAAAGACCTCGAAGCAATCTTTATAGACATGGTCGGTACAATCGCCGAATAAAGAGGTAATATATGAATATTTCAGCAATCTTATCCCTTTCGAGGGTTCTCAGCAAAAACTCTGAGATGAAAATGCCGGATAAACCACTGTATAAAGCGCTTGCACTTATAGCAGTTCTCGGAATCATGATACCATGTACGGCAATAGTCGGCTTCATAAGCTATGTTATGACAGAGGCGCTTATTGAGGTAGAGAATCCGGGAGGTGGAGTACTCTTCGAAGCACAGATACTGTCCGCTTTTTCCATGGTATTTGGCATCATGGTCATTTTCAGTATACTTTTCTTCTCATCGGACAGAGAGCATTTTACGACTCTTCCGATACCATCTGAAAGTCTGATGATGGCAAAATTCATGTTTGCATATTTTGCCGAAAGTGTTATGGAATTCATGATACTTGTAGCGGTTTTCGTAGGTTATGCATTGGCCATAGGGAAGAACCTGGGAGTGTTGGCAGCACTTCATCCGGTATCACTTATATCCATGATAGTGGGCGTGGTTCTTATTCCGCTAGTTCCCATGATATATTGTGCCATATTCAGTCTAATACTTATGACAGGACTGGCAAAATTCAAGAATACAAAAATGTTCTATCGGACATCGACAGTATTCCTGCTTCTCTTTGCGCTGCTTTTTGTTTATTCACTCCGTGGGATAGGCGATGTAAACATGGAGAATTACGTTGAGTCCCTCGGCAGTGGTGAGAATTCATTTCTCCGGGTACTCAATATCATTTTCTTCCCGGTGCCATGGCTTTGTGATGCTGTCAGTGAGGGCAGTATACTGAAGCTTTTCCTATATTTACTTGCAAATGTAACGCTGCTCTTTATTCTGTATTTTCTTGGAAAACTCCTTTACCAGAAAGGACTCTATACTGCAGCGTCACTTGGTTCATCGGTAAAGGCTGAGATTAAGAAGGATGATATAAAAGAAGAAAGTCAGTTCCTTTCAAGTCTTAAGAAGGAACTTAAGGTTATACTTCGTACCAAGGCTTTTTCAGGTAACTGTGCATATATAAATGTACTCTGGCCCGCAGGTGCTCTGGCATTGCTCCATTTCACAAAGGAGAAAGAAAGCATGGCGGCATTCATTTCCATGTACAGTTCAGGAAACGACAGGGCAGAAATGATTCTTTTTATGATCATCATAGGCATTTCATTTATAGCTACTGCTCTGAATTCGCTGGCATCAACTGCATTTACAAGAGAGGGACAGCACCTTGAGCTTATTAAGTTTATTCCTGTTCCGTATGAAACTCAGATGTATGCTAAAGCAGTGGTATGTATGATATTTACATGCCCGGCACTTATATTTACAGATATCATCATTTGTATTTATATGCATGCCTCAGTTTATATGTGTGTATTCTATGCCTTCATAATGCTGTTCGGACATATCATATCCATAGTAGTCGGAATGGGAATGGACAGCTCTGCGCCTTATAAGGAATGGGATGATGAATACAGTGCCCTTCGTGGTAATCTGAATGTATTCTTCAATATGGCTGTAATGATGGTTATCTGTGTGGTTGCAATAGGGCTCGGACTTATTATGCTCGAGCTTCTTAAAATGCCTGTTTTCGCGTATTACGTTGCTGCATTCCTGATACTTCTCGGTGTTATGATAAGGCTCCTCGTAATCGGACCTAAGATAATAGTAAAGAATATGAAAGAAATGTTTTAAGGAGAACTGACTTGAATATAGGTAACTGGAATCAATTAAGGATTGACAGAATTAAAGATGTGGGCGCGTATCTTACGGATGGCAGGGAGGATGTACTTCTTCCATCGAAGCAGGTTCCGAGGGATGTCGAGGTAGGAGATACTATAAGTGTATTTGTATATCTTGATTCCAAGGACAGGCCTATAGCTACAGTAAATGAACCGCTCATCACACTTGGAGAGATAGCACGTCTCCGGGTAAAGTCGGTGGCGGATTTTGGTGCGTTTGCTGATTTTGGACTTGAGAGAGATCTCTTCATTCCATTTAAGGAACAGACCTGCAAGGTTGAAGCCGGAAAGGAATATCTGTTCAAACTCTATCTGGATAAATCAGGAAGACTTGCACTTACCATGCGTCTCTATGATGATATGCTTCCTAATGAATCTTATAACAAGGGAGATACAGTTACAGGAACTGTTTATGATTATAAAAAAGGCTTCGGTGCATTCGTTGCCATAGATGATAAGTATGCCGGACTGATACATGAAAGTGAGATATTCAGCAGGATTTATGTCGGGGATACTGTTACCTGCAGAGTAATTAAGAGGAGAGATGACGGGAAGACAGATCTCTCCATGAGAAGAGAAATCCATGAGCAGATGAATGAAGATGCCGATATGGTTTACGCCGTAATAAAGAGCTATAACGGGCACCTTCCATTTAATGATAAAGCTGATAAGGAACTTATAAAGAAGGAGTTCGGACTCAGCAAGAATGCCTTTAAGAGGGCAGTAGGACATCTCCTTAAAGAAGGAAAGATTACTATTGGGGAGAAGTCCATAGATATTAAGGATTGAGAATAAACTCAGATTACCGGAGGACAGGATGTATGTACTATCTTATAAAGTCATCGCTTACGGAATGTACAGCGGAAGAAGTGCATAAGGGAGATTATAAGTACGCTGTTTCACTTACGCCCGAGGAATGGCAGAAACAGCAGAGCAGCTTCGATATGGGTATCGAGCTTGATATCAAGCCGAATGATATTCACAACACCAAGGCCGAGGTTAACTACGACTCGCTTACGGGAACTTTCTCGGTTCCGAGCCGCAGAAACCTTTGCGGAGATGATTATCAGTATGCATTCGCGCTTGATGAGAAGGGGATAGTATTCATAGATTCGACAGGAGTTGTCGACAGGATACTGAAGCGTATAGCCCGAACAAAGAAATGGAGAGTTCCATGTCTGGAGCGATGCATTTATGATTTTCTTGAAACTATAATAAGCAGGGATCTGAATCTTCTTGAAAGCTATGAAAGTGAGCTCGATGAGATAGAGGATGACATGATGAATCCTGAAACTGAGACGGGACTTGCAAGAGTGAATGAGATACGAAGTGACCTTCGTGCACTCAGAGTTCATTATGAACAGCTCATAGACTTCGGACAGGAGCTTCAGGAGAATGAGAATAACTTCTTCCAGCCGGAGAATACGCGTTATTTCAGACTGTTTACTGACAGGGTTACAAGGCTTCATGATACAGCAACATCGCTTCGAGACTATACCATGCAGCTTCGAGATATGTATCATACACAGATAGATGTTAAGCAGAACCGTATTATGACTCTGCTTACAGTGGTTACATCAATATTTATGCCGCTTACTCTTATAGTAGGATGGTACGGAATGAACTTCCGGTATATGCCCGAGCTGAATGCCAAATGGGGATATCCGGCGGTCATAGGCGTAAGTCTTCTTATCATAGTCTGCGGGCTGTGGTTCTTTAAAAAGAAGAAGTGGCTGTAGATATAAAGGTTAAAAAGATAAAAGGTCAAAGGAGAAACAACAAATGACAACAAAAAATGTGATCGGACTTATCGTTGGCGTTCTGTTCTTTACGTTCGCTGCAGTATTTATAGGAGTTACAGAAGGCTCTTATATGTTTGCCGGTAAATGTGAAAATGTAAATACAATTCTTACTTCGTCCAATATAGAAGATTATAAGGGTAAACATGTTTCAATCGATATTCATGGTGTTATAGAGAATTATGCAGAGACAAAGCATAAGACCAACGGTATTACAACAGGTACCGATCAGCACTATATCATATGGCTTGATGATGGTTCCATGATATCTCTCAGAACAAAAAAGAAGAAGAATATCGAGCAGCTTAACAACATCATGAACGATACATGGGATTACCTTGATAAGAAGAGAGATTCAGGTACAGACAACCCACTCTATATTGAGGCTGAGGTTTCTACAATGGACAGCGAGATAAAGGGCTTCTATGATGAGATGCTTGATTATTACGGAATCTCAGACAGCAATGTTGTTGTACATTATGTGGAGCTTGATACAACAAAGACAAAGGGAAGCCTCCTGGGTGAATTCTTCGCATTTGTATTTTTTGGACTTCTCTGTCTTGCGGCAGTAGTACTTCATTTCAAGAAGCCACGAGTTAAGAAGGCAGCAGATGATACATTTGTTCCTGAAACATACAATCCGGAAACTTATAAGCCGGAAACTACAGATGAGTTTGGAGATTCAGAGACATTTGATTCTGACGACAAGATAAAACTGAACGGTGGTTCGACAGATTACGATGCATTTGTTTCTGATTCAAATGATAAGATTAAACTGAATGGTGGGTCATTAGATGAGACTCGATAGATATCTGTCGGAGATCGGAATAGGTACCAGAAAGAATATAAAACAATATATAAAAGCAGGGCGTATAAGTGTAAATGGAACGATAGCCAAAGCATCTGACATGAAGATTGATGAGAACTCTGATTCGGTCACCTTCGACGGCAGGAAGCTCGAGTATCGTGAATATGAATACTATATGCTAAATAAGCCTGCAGGGTATGTTTCAGCTACAGAGGACAGGATTCATAAGACTGTCCTTGAGCTTATTACAGAAACTAAGAGGAAGGATCTCTTCCCGGTAGGACGCCTCGATATAGATACTGAAGGACTTCTCATTATTACGAATGACGGAGATATGGCTCACAGGCTGTTGGCTCCGGGAAAGCATGTAGATAAAATCTACACAGCTGTCGTTACAGGACATGTGACTGAAGAGGATATAGCAGCCTTTGAGAACGGTATCGATATAGGGGAGGATGGCGAGAGTCTTATTACAGAGCCGGCGAAGCTGACAGTAATCGGTTATGCTGAAACACTAAATGAGTTTGGCTTGGATAAGGATGTATCTGAGCAAAATGTGAATAATGAATATACAAAAGTTGAAGTAACTATACATGAAGGAAAGTATCATCAGATCAAGCGCATGTTTGCAGCACTTGGAAAAGAAGTTGTATATTTGAAGAGACTTTCCATGGGTAATATAAAACTGGATGAGAATTTGGCTATAGGTGAATACAGAAGACTTACCGAAGGAGTAAATATATGAAGAAAAGGATTATATGCTTAGGACTGTCGCTGCTTATGCTTCTTTCCTTTGCGGGCTGTCGTGACAGAAAGGCTGAAGCTGAGGAAAGAGAGAAGAACCTGGTCGAGATAGAAGTCGAACAGAAGGAAAAAGCTCAGGACGTTGTTGACGAATACAATAAGAATGTTCAGGACGTTCAGGAAAAGGCAACTGAAGTAGATGAATGATAATTTGATTACCACGAAAGATATAACGAGAGAGGGTAATATGCAGGACAAAATAAAAGAATTAAAGTCAAATATAGGAAAGAAGTTCATAGGAAAGGATGAGATAGTCCATGATCTGATAGTTGCATTACTGTCAGGAGGACATGTTCTCATAGAGGATGTTCCGGGTGTAGGAAAGACTACACTTGCAAAGGCACTGGCACTTTCGGTCAAAGCTTCATTTGCAAGAATACAGTTCACACCGGATACGCTTCCTACAGATATAACAGGAACTTCGATATTTAATCAGCAGGAACAGGTTTTCAGCATTGTTAAAGGTCCTATACATAATCATATGATTCTTGCAGATGAGATAAACAGGACTGCACCGAGAACTCAGTCAGCTCTGCTTGAGGCTATGGAAGAGAAGCAGGTTACTATCGATGGAAAAACATTTATACTTCCGGATCCTTTTATGGTTATAGCTACAGAGAATCCGTCAGAACAGCTTGGAACATATCCGCTTCCTGAGGCACAGCTTGACCGATTCCTTATGAAGCTTTCCATAGGATATCCAAGCGCTGATATGCAGAAGAAGATGGCACAGAGCTTCCTCACCGGAGAACTGGTTCAGGCTACAGAATCAGTGCTGACCATAGATGATATTCTTGAGATGAAGAAAGCTGTAAATGAAGTGATCATCAAGGATGAACTTGTTGATTATGCACTTAAGATAGTAGACGATACAAGAAGACTGGAAGAGCTTGAGTACGGTCTCAGCCCGAGAGCGAGCCTGGAGCTTCTGTCAGCTTCAAGGGCAAATGCATTTATCAAAGGAAGAGATTACGTTATTCCGGAAGACATCATCGAGATGTCAGGAGTATGTCTGCCACACAGGCTGGTTCTTACTGCGAAAGCACATATGGACCGCTATACTGGAAAGCAGCTGATAACAAGAGTTATCGATAAGATCAAGAGACCGGAGTAGGACGAAAAGTCAGTGAAAGATACTAAGTTATACCAATTTATATTAAGACATAGGATGGGCTTTGCGAGGATCATTTACCTTATATTACTCATTGCTTCAGTAGTATTGGTAAGTAATCAGGGCGGAAAGCTTACTTATGTCTTATTCTTTTCATTTCTGCTTTATCCGTTTTTATCATTTATACATATACTTTATACGAGATTTGTATTCAGAGTCTATCAGGAGGTCGGGGGACATGTTCTCTATAAGAAGACTCCTGTATCCTGTCAGATTTCATTCGAAAATTCCGGGATAATTCCGATTGCGGGAATAAGAATCATTACGACGGATGACGTTTCTGAGTTTCGCGATTCATTTGCAGATAACAGATTTTCTCTTGCGGGCAAAGAGAAAATGAATATTGATACAGAGATTACCTGTAATTATGCAGGGGCATATGTGGCCGGAATCAAAGAGATAAAACTGACCGACTGTTTCGGAATCATGGGTCTTACTTATGATATACCGACTCCACTCAGAGTGACTGTGCTTCCTATCGTGACGGACATTGCAGAACGCGAGATGAGCAGGCTTTATGCTGAGGATGAGACAGGGTCAAAGCCATACAGATTGGAAACTCATGAGGAGACACTCGGAAATGAGATCCGTAAGTACATGGAAGGCGACAGCATGAACAGAGTTCATTGGAAGAATTACGCCAGATCAGGCAAACTGTATGTCAGACTTCCTGAGAGACAGAATTCCGGACTCATGAGCATTGCAATACTGACAGGAGAAGGCAGTGATACCGTAAAAAGAGATTATATGATGGAATATCTGGTTTCAGCTGCAAACTGGTTTGCAAAGCAGAAGAGACCGGTGAGATTTGTATATAAATACGGAAGCGGTACCAAAGAGTGGCTGGTTGAGAATTATGATACCTTCCAGAAGTTTTATATGGAAAGACTTCCGGAAACTGTAAGTAAGAGTGCCGATGCAGATGAAAATGAAGTGCTTGAAAAGATGGAAGCCGTAGGTGGTTCCATGGCTGTATATCGTGAGGATGAAGGGAAGCTCCTGAGAATTGACAGAAAGAGATAAGAAAAAAACGTATCTTCTTATGATGCCTATATATTTAAGCCTTGCAGTATTGGTAGCAGAGCTTTTCAGCAGAGTTGTATCAGACAGAGTAAGCATAGTCTTTGTGCTCTGTTATTTTGTCATGCATATAGGAATTACAGTAGTATTCTTTTTGCTTGGCAGGGAAAAGTGGGACATCGTGGCTTCTGCTGTGATCACGCCGCTCCTGATGCTGCTGTTCAGAGACAGAGTACTGACCTGGAACCTTCTCGTGAGTCTGGGTATAATCCTTATCATTTATATTCTCAGAACATTTGAATTGGTAAGGGTTAAATATTTGATTCTTTCAGCACTGCTCCTGATCGGTGTTGTACTTTATAATCCGCTCGAGATATCTCTTGTTTCAGCAATAGCGCTGGCTATACTCATATTCTTCTCTGTCGGATATCTTCTTCGTAATGAGGCTGTGTATTTTATATCAGTATTCCTTATTATGGGAATTGTTGCATTTTTCCTTCCGGTAAAGGACGAACCGCTCAGCTGGGAATTCGCATACAGGATTGTTGAGAAGGTTGAAGAAACATTCGATACTACTATGGATGAAATGGAATATATGAGCAGCCTTTTCGGATCGAGGGGTGTAGGTTTCACGGGATATTCAGATAAAAGCAGTATAGGCGGAGGGCTGAAAAAGAATTCAAAAGAAGAACTCGCGATCGATTCTGACTATACAAAGGGTATGGTATATCTGAAGGGCAGAAGCTCTGCGAACATGAGTGCACAGGGCTTTGACGGAAAAGTCGATGAATCAAGAAAAGCATGGTTTGCAGAATATATAAATGCTCTTTACAATGCAGGGGTAGATAAGAAAAAAGCCGCATGCTTCTCTAAAGTCAGAAAGATGTCTGTTGAGTATAAATACCTCAGGACAGAAGATATGATTGCTCCTGAAAATGTCCTTACTATAGACAGTATATCCGATTTTTCTGAGGGCCGGCACGGAAAAGGTTACAGATTCAGCCTGCATTACATGGCTCTCGATACGGCAAGTCCTTATCTCATAGAGGTTATGGAACAGGAAAATGTATCGTATGCAGATTATGAAGTTCTGGAGGATTATACGTGGGAAGTATATCATCTCAGACTGTCTGCAGTCATTTCCAGGCAGGAGTATGAAAGCATCGCAGATTCTGAAAAAGATTTTGCTCCTTATCTGGATGATTCAATGGCAACAGACAGAGTACGTCAGCTGGCTCAGGATATTACGAAAGACGCAGAAACAGATTATGATAAGGCTAAGGATATAGAGGCATATCTGAGAACTTATGAATACAATACATCTGTCGATTACAGTAAGTCAGAAAACTATATAGATGAATTCCTCTTTGAAAAGAAGAGTGGTTACTGTATTTATTATGCATCTTCGATGATCCTTTTGATGAGATCATGCGGAATACCTGCCAGATATTCAGTAGGGTTCGCACATAAACTCTCATCAAGAAAGGAAAATGTGCTTGGAAATGAAGCGCATGGCTGGGCCGAAGGTTATATCGAAGGTTTCGGCTGGGTAAGATTTGAACCGACGCCTGTTATGAATACTACCGAAGATATGGGCTGGGGACTTACTCTTCCGGAGGATGAAGAGGAAGAAGTTGAAACGGAAAAAGAAAAGCCGAACTATGAACCGAACATTCCGGACATGGTTCCTGACGACACAGTTATAGAACAAACGCCGGCATCGCAAAAGAAAAACAGTTCATTTAACCGTATTCTTGCAAGAAAGATAGGCTGCTATGTAGCGGCTATGTTGACTTTTGTAATAGTCGTCCTGCTGCTTATCAGACTGGTTCTTTTTGTGAGATATATGATGCTTTCTCCAAATGATAAACTTGCATACAATGTAAGCCACATAAGAAAGACTATAGATGACAGACTGCTTAAGGGTGCTAAGACATATTCGATATATGATTATGCGCTTGCAGTTCCGGATGAAGAACTGTCGGATAAACTGAAGGGGCTTTTTGATGATTATTATAAAGTAAGATTCAGAGGTGAAGATGCTACTGATGAGCTTGTTGACAGCTCAAGGAAGCTGGCTATATACTTGCAAAGTAGGAAGTTTAGATCCCTGCTGCACAAGGCGGATTCATAAGTTAATCTAAAACAAAACAAAATAATATAAACCAAGAGGAGAAAAAGGGTATGAGGAAAAAGGTTTTAAGGAGTGCCCTGGTTGCGGGTCTCTCCGTGGCTCTCGTGTTCCAGATGACGGGATGCGGAAAGGAAACGGCGACGACTGAAGCTACAACCAAAGAGGCGGTGACAGAAGCGACAGAGGCTACTCCGGAAGACGCTACAGACACTACCGAGGATGTCGAAGTAGCCGAAGGCGGAAATCTTATCACAAATGGAGATTTCTCAAATGGAATAGAGGAGTGGTTCACTTATTGCGAGAACGGAGTTGGTGAGATTTCAGTCAATTCGAATGGTGAACTTGACCTGAAGGTTTCAGATATAGGAACAGTTGAACACGGAGTTCAGATATACCATGATGGTTTTGCTCTTGATGAAGGCTGTGTGTATAAACTGACATTCGATGCACGCAGTGAGAAAGAAAGACCGGTGGAAATGAGATTCCAGATAAACGGTGGTGATTACCATGCCTACTACAAAGAGATAGTAGAGCTGGGAACGGAAACTCAGAGTTATGAATATACATTTACAATGAGTGAGACATCTGATCCTGCACCTCGATTCTGTTTCAATACAGGACTTGTTGAGGGAATAGATGAGGGAATCGGAGAACATCATATATTCTTTGATAACTTTGTTCTGACTCTTGAGGATGATTCAAATAAGGTTGCAGGAGCAGGAGAAATAGAAGTTCCTGATATTGCAGTTAATCAGATAGGCTATCTTCCGGGTTCCACAAAGACAGCAACAATCATGGGTGATGCACTTAACAGTGATGTTAAGCTCATAGATGAGAAGACAGGCGAAGCTGTTCTTGAGGAAAAAGTAGGAGCAGGAACAGATGATCCTGATACAGGTGAGAAGGAAGCGGTATTCGACTTTTCATCTGTTAAGGATGAAGGAACCTATCACGTAGAATCCGGCGATATCGTTTCAGCAAGCTTCAAGATTGGTAAGGATGTATATGAAGAGGCGTTCAAGGCTTCCATCAAGATGCTCTACTATCAGAGATGCGGTACGGAGCTCAGCAGTGACCTTGCAGGAGACTTCGCACATCCTGTCTGCCACTCAGAAAAAGCAGTGCTTTATGAGGATAATTCAAAGACCCTGGATGTTTCAGGTGGATGGCATGATGCAGGTGATTACGGAAGATATTCGGTAGCAGGTGCTAAGGCGGCAGCAGATATTCTTCTGGCTTATGAGAACTATCCGGATGTATTCGATGATGCAGTAGGAATTCCTGAAAGTGGAAATGGAACGCCTGACATTCTCGATGAAGCAAGATATGAGCTTGACTGGCTTCTTAAGATGCAGAGCGATGACGGCGGTGTATATCATAAGGTAACATGTAAGACCTTCCCTAACGAGGTAATGCCGGAGGAAGAGACAGATCAGCTTGTGGTTATGCCTGTCAGTACAACGGCAACTGCTGACTTCGCAGCTGTTATGTCGATAGCTTCGAGAGTATATGCAGATTCCGATAAGGCTTATGCAGATAAATGCCTGGCTGCAGCGAAGAAGGCAGCCGAATACCTGCAGAAGACTCCAAGAGATACAAAGGGTTATAAGAACCCAAGTGATGTAACAACAGGTGAATATGAAGATGTAAATGATGTTGATGAGAGATTCTGGGCATATGCAGAACTCTTTAAGACAACAGGAGATAAGAGCTATGAAGATGCCATGAAGAAGGAACTTCCGGACAACGGATACTCACTCGGATGGCAGGGCGTTGCCGGATACGGCGGATATGCTTATCTCACAGCAGATGGTGCTGATGCAGGAACAAAGGATACAGTAAAGAAAGAAGCAGAAGCAATGTGTAAGGATATCGTAGATGATACGAATTCCTATTCATACGGCTCATCTATAGTTGGTACATATCCATGGGGAAGTAACATGACTATAGCAAACAACGGAGAATTCGTCCTTATGATGAAGGATGTTATAGAATCAGATAATAAAGCAGTAGCAGACAAGCAGCTGAACTACTTATTTGGTAATAATGCAACGGGTTACTGTTTCCTTACAGGATTCGGAGCAATCTCACCGGAACATCCACACCACAGACCTTCACAGGCAACCGGAAAGGCAGTGCCCGGAATGCTTTCGGGAGGCCCTGACAGTAATCTGGAGGATCCATTTGTACAGAATGTACTTAAGGACACACCGGCAGCTAAGTGCTACGCAGATAACTCACAGAGCTATTCAACAAACGAAGTAACAATCTATTGGAACTCACCGCTCATATATCTTATGGCAGGCGAGCTTGCAAATACTAAGTAATATCAATTAATAAAGCGGCGTACATATAATGTGCGCCGCTTTATGTATATATACCTGAGATATCCGGAGTATCCGGAATGACATAAAGAAAGGGCGGATTCAAATGAATCCGCCCAACGTTTTTTAATTAGTGTACGTAACCGAGTGGGTTAACAGGTGTTCCGTTGATGACTACCTCGAAGTGGAGGTGAGGTCCTGTACTGTATCCTGTTGAACCTACGAAACCGATACAATCACCCTGTGATACTGCCTGTCCGACTGAACAGTTGAATCCTGAAAGATGCTGGTAAACAGTTACGAATCCGCCGCCATGGTTAACCATGACATAATTTCCTCTTGCTCTGTTATAACCTACGAAGTATACTGCACCGCCTGCGGCAGCAACTACGCTTGATCCTGAACCTGCGCCGATATCGATACCCTTGTGGTTAGTAGAACCGATACCACCAGGTGATGCACGTCCACCGAATGTAGAAGTGATTCTGTGGCTTGATGGGCAAGGCCATATGAAACCACCTGAGAAGCTTGCTACCTGAACCTGCTTTGTTACTGTCTGAGTCTGAACCTCTGTAGTAGTCTGAGTAGTTGTCTTTGTTGCATCAGTACTACTTGCTGTCTTTGAAGGCTTAGTAACAGTCTTTGTTACAGGAACCTCTACAGTTATGGTCTCAGTTACTGTTTCGGTAACAGTGACAACCTTAGGAGCAGCAGCAGCGAGTCTTTCGAGCTCGGCATCAGCCTGTCTTTCAAGCTCTGCAAGTTCTGCTATATCAATCTGAGTTTCAGTAATCTCTCCGTTGAATTCCTTAACCTTTGCCTGCTTAGCAGCTTCGTTTTCAACAAGATTAGCTTTCTCTGTTTCAGCATCGCTCTTAAGAGTGTTGATGCTTGTCAGGTTCTGCTCAAGTGTTTCCTGATATTCAGATATTTCAGCTTCAATCTTGATAAGTGAATTCAGCTGAGCCTGATCATATGCAGAAATCTTTGAAACATATTCGGCAGCATTGTTGATGTTGTCGAAATCTGTTACAGCGAGAAGAGCATCGATATATTCAACATCGTTGTTCTCATATGCGAATCTTATACGTTCCTTCATCTCAGCGTACTGATTGTTTTCAGCAACGTAAGCATTCTGGAGCTTAAGGTCGATAACAGATATTTCAGATTCAAGCTTGTTTCTCTCGTTGGTGAGTTCTCTGATCTTATCTTCAGAATCAACTATCTTTCCGTCGAGAACTTCAATCTCATCAAGAATCTTCTTCTTTGCTGAGTTCAGCTGAGAGAGTTCAGATTCTTTTTCTTTCTTTTCCTGTTCAATCTCTTCTTTTTCTTTCTCAATCTCTTCTTTAGTCTTCTCCTTTTCAGCATGAACCGTTGACGCCGGTACATTTGCCATGGAGAGACCGGTACCGATAAGCATTACGCCTATAAGTCCCTTGGAGATCGATTTTCTAAGTTTTGATCTCACTTTTTTACCTCCGTTATATATTATAATCATTGGCTTCATGATTATAGCATAGTTTTTTCATAAATGGAAGAGTAAATTTGTAACACTTTTGTAACAAAATATGAAGATTGTGTGGCAATGTGTTTAACAATGTGCCAAAAGTGTAAATATTATGTAAAGCAGTGTTACAGAATTATGTAAATCTATTCGCTCTCCTCAGTATTATATATAAATGGATTGCGTTTATTCTTACTCTTATGGTCTGCAATGATGTTAGCCGGAAAATGACTTATATAATCGTTATAGACCTTTACTGCTTTGTTGTATTTATCCGTTGCAGGTACAAGCTCGGTGTATATCTCTTTGTACTTATTAAGAAGCGTATCAAGCTCTTCGTTCTTTAAAGAAGGATTATTATCTATAAGGTCCCTGAGAGTTTTCTCAGCTTCCTTCATAAGATTATAATTATAAAGCTGTGTTGCAGGACTCATTCCAAGAGAGAGCATTGGCTCTTTCTTTGTTTCAGCAGAAATCTTTACACCGGCTTCTTCAAGAATAGGTATTATCTTATTCTTGTTGAAGTTCAGATCCCATATGAGAGTATCTATATGTCCGCCTGCATTTTTAGCTTTGTTGTCAAGCTCGGTAATCTGGATAAGATTTCTGAGATAGACTATACCTAAGAAAACAATCAGTATTATAACGACAACACCGAATGCTTCCACAAACTTTATGGTTCTGTCAGCTGTAGCAGTAATGCTTTCATCTTCAGTCAGAAATGATACGAATGATAAGAGCTGTGACATGTTTCTTACCTCTTTAACGAATAATTTTCATACGCAGTCCATTTTACTCTTATTTCATAATAAAGTCCAACTAAAAATCGGCTGAAACTAATAATTTATTGTCGGCCTGATTGGATTATTTATATTTGGTTAGATTGGATTATTACCTTAAAATGTGTTATCATAACTATAACTGTGTAGTTATAAACTTACGGAGGAATTGCAAATGCAGGAATTATACGAAAACAGAGAATTATCATGGCTCAAATTCAACGAAAGAGTTCTGGAGGAAGCAGAGGATGAGAGAAATCCTCTTTGTGAAAGACTGAGTTTCATTTCCATATTCCAGACAAATCTGGATGAGTTCTTCATGGTCAGAGTAGGGTCTCTCCATGATGAGATGCTTCTTGGTGACGAACAGAGAGAAAATAAGACCAACATGACTCCGGGCGAACAGCTTGAAGCTATCAGAGAAAGAGTAAGGGAACTTACTAAAAGAAAAGATGCAACATATAAGAAGCTTATGACGGAGCTTGAGAAAGAAGATATACACATCATACGTTTCTCGAAGCTTGCTGAATCTGAAGGTGAATATCTCAGAATGTACTTCGAGAGAGAAATCATGCCGCTTCTTTCACCTATTACTGTAAGTAAGAAACAGCCATTTCCATTTCTTAAGAATAATGAGATATGTGCAGCTGCTGTTCTCGGAACAAAGAGTAATAAGAAGAGGATAGGTATCATTCCATGTAACAATGGAATGTTCAAAAGGCTTATAGAGATACCGGGCCGAAAAGGAGTATATATGCTCGCTGAGGAGCTGATACTTCATTTCATACCGGAAGTTTTCCAGGGCTATAATATAGTAAGCAAGACTCTTTTCAGAGTTACAAGAAATGCAGATATAGATGCTGATAAGGTTTATGACGAGGAACTGAACTACCGTGATCATATGGAGGAGGTTATCAAGCAGAGACGTAAGCTCACTCCGGTACGTATAGAGTATACAAGAGATATTGATGAGTCAGCTCTTAAGTCCATAGTTAAGACACTTAAGATAGATAAGAATATGGCGTTCAAGATACAGTCTCCTCTTGATATGTCTTTCGTATTCGATATTCAGGATTCACTCAGAAATAAATCAGAGCTTTTCTATGAGAAGAGGATTCCTCAGAAATCAAATGATTTTGATGAGAGAAAACCGCTTCTTCCACAGATACTTGAGAAGGATAAGTTCCTGTCTTATCCATATGAGAGCATAAGACCGTTCCTTAATATGCTTCACGAGGCTGCAAATGATCCTGAAGTTGTGTCCATCAAGATGACACTTTATCGTCTTGCAAAGCAGAGTAAGGTCATAGAAGCTCTTGTTGAAGCGGCTGAAAATGGAAAGCAGGTTGACGTACTTGTCGAGCTCAAAGCCAGATTCGATGAAGAAAACAATATAGGATGGTCACGTATGCTCGAGCAGGCCGGCTGTCATGTCATTTACGGTCTGAACGGATTAAAGGTTCACAGTAAACTGTGCCTTATAACCATGCGTACAGCCGACGGAGTTAAGTATATAACTCAGATCGGAACCGGTAACTATAATGAAAAGACTGCCCGTCTTTACACAGATCTCAGTGTTATGACAGCAAATGAAAAGATAGGTGCAGAGGCTGCCAAGGTATTCCAGACTCTTTCACTCGGCGAGGTTATGAAGACTACGCAGAGTCTTCTCGTTGCTCCTAAGTGCCTGCAGAACAAGATCATAGACAGGATCAACAGTGAGATACAGATAGCAAAAGACGGTGGTGAAGGATATCTCGGATTCAAGATCAATTCACTTACTGACAAGAAAATCATAGATAAGATCATAGAGGCTTCTGAGGCCGGTGTTAAGGTCGAGATGGTCATAAGAGGTATATGCTGTCTTCATTCCAAGATTCCGGGCAAGACTGATAATATCAGAATTATCAGTATAGTCGGAAGATTCCTTGAACATTCGAGGATTTATATATTCGGTAAGGGTGAGCGCGAAGAGATATATATCGCTTCAGCTGACTTCATGACCAGAAATACTGTCAGAAGAGTAGAGGTGGCTACGCCGATACTTGATCCGGATATTAAGGACGAGGTGAGAGATCTCTTTAATCTCTGCCTTGCGGATAATGTTAAGGCAAGAGAACAGGGCGCTGATGGAATTTATAGATATGTTACACATACAGAACCACCTGTAAATGCTCAGGAGAAGCTTTACGACAAAGCCTATGAGCTTGCAGGTATTAAGATGACTGACTGATGAACGAAGAAAAGAAAAGCAAAAAATTTCATATTAGTCTCAGGAGCTTTGTGGCTGTAACCATGATATTCCTGCTTGTCATAAGCCTTGTGGCTGTGTCATCCATCGTGCTTTTCTTTTCTTACAGAAGTACCGATCAGAATGTCATATTCATGAATGAGAATATCGCCGGCAGGATTGCTGATCGAATGCTGGATGAGAATTATGACAAAGCGCATTTTGATGCATATGTCGAAGAAGCTTCCATAGGCCAGGAAGGAAGAATACTGGCGATAGGAAGGGATTATTCCATAATCGCTGATTCGGAAAGTCTTGCTGAAAACAGGAATGACTACCTTTATATAGTCTCACGCGATGTAATCGACGTCATGACGGGAAAAAAGGCATCCATAAAGACAGTAAAAAATGGTGATTCAACAGTCATCATTCCTGTTAAGGATGATAAAGGTGTTATAAGAGGAGCTGTGCTTTCTGTTGCCTCTACTGCAAGGGTAAATGCTATCCATGAGCAGATACTTCATGTCAATGTTGTGGCGTTATTTATAGTGCTTCTCCTTGGAGTGCTGTATGCATTGTTCGTTTCAAGAGTTGCGGTGAGAGAGCTTAATTCAGTAAATGAGCAGATAGGTAACATAGCTGAAGGAAACTTCGATACAGAGATTGAAGTAAGAGGATTTCAGGAAGTCAGATATCTTGCTGACAATTACAATAATGTCCTGGGCAAACTTGATTCCATAGATGATGCCAGACAGGAATTTGTTTCAAATGTATCGCACGAGTTGAAGACCCCGATGACTTCAATGAAGGTTCTTGCGGAATCACTTGTACAGAATGAAAACGCAAGTGCTGATGATTACAGGGAATTCATGGGAGATATCATAGATGAGGTTGACAGGGAGACCAAGCTTATCAATGATCTTCTTACTCTTGTTAAAACAGACAAGAGAAATTCTGAGCTCAATCTTGAAGAGCACAGTATAGGGGAACTTATAGAGATTATCATCAAGAGAGTATCACCTATAGCAGAGGCAAGAGGTATAGAAATTCAGTACAATGCTTATAAAGATGTAATAGCTGAGGTTGATGAGGTTAAGCTTCTCCTCGTTATTTCAAACATAATAACCAATGCCATAAAATATAACGTTGATAATGGATGGGTAAGGATTACTCTTAATGCTGACGCCAAGTTTTTCTATATCAAGGTTGCAGATTCCGGTATAGGTATTCCGGATGATGCAAAGGATAAGGTTTTTGACAGATTCTATCGTGTGGATAAGACAAGAAGCCGAAGTACAGGAGGTACAGGTCTCGGACTTGCCATAGCGAGAAATATAATATTCTCACATGGTGGAACCATAAAGCTTTACAGTGAATTCGGAAATGGAACGACATTTACCATTAAGCTACCTATAAGTCAGAAATACAGAGTGTCAGATCAGAAGACCGGTGAATCAAATGAGAAGGAATAAGCTTTTTTCTAAAACTGCATATATCCTGGTGCTGCTTCTTGTGTCCGTAACATTCCTAAATTCATGTGGTAAGAAGGATAAGGAGGATTCAACTGCCCTTTCTGTTACAGGAATCATAAATGAGAACAGCATGGTCACAATATATGAAGTGGGTGATAACCGTATTCAGGAGAGAAGTGAAAGATATCAGTTGAAGCAGCCGGAATCCATACCTGCAGCAGTTGAGGAAATTATGACGGAATTCACTGTTCCTGAAGTGATGCAGTATGTAGGATACACGGTTGATGAAAACAGTAATGTCATAATCACGCTTCAGGATGTTTCTTCAAATGAGGAAAGCAGGCTTATGATAAAAGCTGCACTGGTAAAGACACTTGTTCAGATTCATAATATTAACAAGGTTGTAATAGATGTTCTGGATGAAGGAGGAACTTCAGTAGATAAAGCTACATATACGGATGCTTCATTTATTTATATGTAATATTTTTGTTTTACCTATGATAAGCAAGGTGCATATTTCGTGTGAAATATGTCGACAGATAAGAGGGGTGAATACTATTTGAGAAGGCCGTTAGTCTGGACGGGGGCTCTGATCCTGATGGGGGAGATCATGGCCGTTTCTTTTATCAGCAAATGGGAAGTCTTCATATCGGCAGCGGCGCTGTCACTGATAATTGTAATAATATGCAACAGATATTCTGAGCAAAGAAAAAAATGCTCGTATCTGTTGCATTTTTTATTTCTTGTGCTGGGACTCACAATCGGAATCGCATATAGATACAGGGATTCCACGGTAAATACCGATGACAGTAATCCGCGCATCGCAGATTTAAAGGCAGAGATAATCTCTATCAATGAAAAAGAAAAGACCATTTCAATGACAGTAAAGGATGTGAAGAGGGGGAGGAAATTCCTTATAGTTTTGAGCAGGGACGGAGAGGATGAAACAGATTCGGAATCAGGGGAGATTTCATATACTGAAGGGGATATAGTTTTAATCAGCGGGGATACTGAGGAACTGCAGACCGCTTCCAATCCGGGAGGATACAGCGAGAAGGATTATTATACCGGTAAAGGTGTGTGCTGTCGCTTGAGAACAGAAAACATCCAAAAGACCGGAAAGAAGAATTATGCTCGTTATGTACTTTTCCTGATAAGGTGCAGGATGAAAGAAGGCATTTACAGAAATATGTCGCCTAAATCCGCAGGTATTGTTTCTGCCATGATACTGGGAGAGAGAGGTGGAATAGATGATGAGATAAAGAAACTTTATCAGGAAAACGGAATAATCCATATACTTGCGATATCATCGCTCCATGTAATGCTTATCGGTGCATTTATCAGGAAGATGCTTCGGAGTACAGGAATTCCGAATACTGCGGCAGTGCTTATATCCATGTCAATATTGCTCATGTATGGGACTATGACAGGTTTTGCTGCATCGACCATGAGGGCTGTGATAATGCTGATCATTTCAATGTGGGGTGAGAAGTTCAGGAGGACAGATGACATGGCGACATCTCTCGTCATAGCACTTATTATCATGAGCCTCTTCACTCCATATATTACACTCAGTGCCGGATGTATTATGAGTGTTGCTGCGGCTTTTGGAGTGATGGTAGGAAGCCATATGTACAAAGTTCTGTTCGGAAGAGAACGCTTTCTCCGGGTGCCGCTTAAGTACAGGAAGTATGTTAAAGGGGCGGTCGTTTCATTTGTCATGTCTTTTTCTATAAATGTAACGATGCTGCCTATCGTCATATATTACTATTACGAAGTGCCTCTTTACGGCATGCTGCTCAACCTGATTGTAGTTCCACTTCTGACAGTCGTTGTTGCTGCAGGATTCGTTGCGGGAATTCTGGGTGGTTTTATGCCGGGAAGTATATCAGATATGTTGGGATATTTTGATCCCGGAAGGGTGGCAGGATATCTGGCTGAGGGCGTGCTGAAGTTGTATGAAATGCTTTGCAGATTAATTATTCGGTTTCCTTTCAGTAGAATAATATGTGGGCATACGACCATTGGCTTTGTTTGGATATATTATATGATTCTTGTGATTCTCATATATGCATTTACAGTTTATTTTGAGGGACATTCGATGAAAGCAAAGTGGATAGACAGACAGAAAAACAACAAGCTGGCAAGTATGATTCTATCGGGACCCGCAAGGCTGTATCAATCGGGGGCGGCCGGAAGAATATCAAGAAGAATAAGGCGTGGTATGAAAAGAAATCAGCAGCTAAAGTATTCAATCGAAATAACAACGAAAGAGAAGCTTGGAAGACTATTGATATATATAGCTGCGGGAGTAGTGCTGTACATTCTCTTTATTGCCGAAACGTCTGTTTGTAACATGAATGACAACGGAGCAGTCTTTCTTGATGTAGGTCAGGGGAACGGGTTTATCATTCACGGCGGAACGTCCGGTAATTACATATATGATGCAGGTTCAAGTTCACAGGAAAAGGTTGGTGAATATGCGCTTGTTCCTGCACTTAAGTACTACGGGATAAGCAGGATTGATATCTGCTTTATCACTCATTCAGACTTAGATCATATAAGCGGGATAGCAGAACTGATAAGAAACCGCGAACTCTACGGGATAGAGATTTCAGAAGTGGTGCTTCCGCTCGGGACGGAAATCGATGAACCTTTGTCGGAAATCAGGTCAAACTTTGGAAAAGACTATATGTATCTGAATGCCGGTGACCGGGTAAGCTTCGGGGACATTACATTTGACATTATATATCCGGGTGGTGTTAGTTCTGACAGTGTTTATTCTGACAGTGTTTATTCTGACAGTGTTTATTCTGACAGTGTTTATTCTGACAGCGGCCCAAGTAAGATTGCTGATGGAGCTTCTTCAGGAAATGATTATTCGCTGGTTTCACTTATGACATATAAAGATGTGCAGATACTTTATACCGGAGATATAAGTTCTGAAGCAGAGAGGTTGATTATTGAGGATGGATATATTAGCTCTCTTTTGGATAGGAATAAAAAGCTTGTTATAGCGTGCCCTCATCATGGTTCGAAGTATTCATCGTCAGATGAGTTTCTTGATTTTGTCTCTCCGGATATAGCTATCATTTCCTGCGGCCGGCATAACATGTACGGGCACCCTGCCCCTGAAACCTTGGATAGATTGGAAGAACGCGGAATACGGATATACCGTACCGATCTGGAAGGAGCGGTAATAATTAACTATTGAAGAATACCGTTACATTCTTTGGCAAAAACGACAATTGGATGTTGATTTTGCCGAAATGCGTGACGGGAAGTGAGTGAGTGGTGGATGAGGCAAAGAGAATAGGAGGAATGCGGGAAATAGTTGCCACAAGGGGCTTTCAAAGGAAGATAAGAGGGTGGATGCGGCGAAGGAAATGGAAGAAAAGTGGAAAATAGTTGCCACAAGGGGCTTTCAAAGGAAGATAAGAGGGTGGATGCAGCAAAGATAATGGAAGAAATTCAGTTAATCTTTGCCGCAGGGGACAAAAAAGGGAAGATAAGAGGGTGGATGCAGCAAAGATAATGGAAGAAATTCAGTTAATCTTTGCCACAGGGAACAAAAAGAGAAGATAAGAGGGGGGATGCAGCGAAGAAAATGGAAGAAAAGTGGAAAATAGTTGCCGCAGGAATAATAGTAGGAGGAATATAACTATGATAAGAAAAAGTGATATTGAAAATGATATAGAATTATATAAAAAGTATTATGATAAAGTCAGAAATGAAAGGAATAAACTGAGTAAGATAAGTCCTAAGGGTGTAAGGCTGCGAGCTGCACGCCATGGGGATGCATTTCAGTATTACCTTAGACAAAATGACGATAAAACAGGGATATATATCAGGAAAGAGAAGCTTGGAAAAGTAAAATGTCTTGCACAGATTGAGTATTGTGAAAAGCTGGAACAGTTACTTACAAAAAATCTGGTGGGATTAGAAAAACTCAAGGATTTGATAGAGAATGATCCATTCACCTGTGTTGAGAAAAAGATGAGTCCGGGAAAATATGCCTTAGTAAACCCCGTATATTACAATGATTCACAATTCATCACGAAATGGATAGAACAGGAATACATTAAAATGGAATTCAGAGAGGATGCTCCGGAGTTCTATACCAGGCAGGGACTGAGGGTGAGGTCAAAATCCGAGGTGATAATTGCAGATATGCTTGATGAAATGGATATTCCGTTTTTATATGAAAAGCCGCTTAAGTTGGGTACGTGGACTATTCATCCCGATTTTACACTGATGGATATAAAAAACAGGCGCGAGATATACTGGGAACATTTTGGAATGATGGATGATATGGATTACAGAAATGATGCCTTTCTAAAAATGAGAAGGTATGAGGAGTGTGGATTCTATCAGTGTGACAGTCTGATTTGGACTTTTGAGACTGGGAAGCATCCGCTCAATACAAAAGCGTTGAGAAGGATGATAATGCAACTTGCCAAAACGCTTGGTTATGAAAACAAGGGGCGTCTTTGATTGATGTGCAATCCTTTTTAAGGTGATTTGAGTGGTCAGAAAATAGGTGTTAGGATATAATGGAAAATGTATTGCACGCTGATATAGGACAAAGTGCAAAAGGTAAAGGGGCATTGATGATGCCCCTTTTAGAATTGCAATGGATTAATAGAATTGCAAATGAAATGAGAATTATAAATTCTCGATTTTAGTTGCAAGCTTTTCTCTGAAACGGATATCGTGCTCGACAACAATCATGGTCGGCATATAAGTTTCTATCAGCTTTTCAATTTGCATACGGGAGAAAACATCTATATAGTTGAGTGGCTCGTCCCAAATGTAGAGATGAGCCGGAGTGAGAAGACTGGCAGCAATCAGAACCTTTTTCTTCTGACCTTCGGAATAATCCTCGATTTTGCTCTCGAACTGTTCTCTGCTGAAATCAAGTTTCCTGAGCAGAGTTAAAAAGAGGCTGTAATCAAGATCTCGCTTTTTTGTGAATTCCGCGAGAGTTCCTTTCAGATCGGAAGTGTTCTGATCTATATATGATATTATAAGACCGCTTGCTGTTTCCAGCTTTCCGTCAGTTATCATATTTTCGGTACCTGGTAATGCACTGGTATCCTTGAGCTTACTGGTATCCGCAATGTCCATAGTATCCCGAAGATACCCGGCATTTTTCAGAATAGCCTTGATAAGGCTGGATTTTCCACAGCCGTTTTCACCGTTCAGAAAGAGTATATCGCCCTGCTCAAGCTGAAAGGTTATTCCTGACAGCACACGGCTTTCCTCTGAATAACCCAGCGAAAAATCTCTGCACTCAACTATACATTTCTTATGGTGCTTAAGTGGATTGAGCCTGAGGTCATCAACTTTTTCAATATCGTTCAGAAGCCCTTCTTTTTCTTCAATCTCACGTTCGATTCGCTTCTCAAAATTCTTTACTCTTGACTGCATCTTCTTGGTTTTGGCTCCGATAAAGGACCTCGTAGAGATGCTTCGGTCATTTTCTTTTATTGGATCAAAACCTATCTTTGTGCTTTCACTTTTCTTGGCCCAGCTGTCGGTACGACGCATTGATGCTGTCAGCTTGCCTATTTCTTTCTTATGCTTTTCATTTTCTGCCATGGCAAATGCATCGGTCCGTTCTTTGTTTTCCCACCATGTGCTGAAATTACCGTTCATAACCTCTATTGAGCTTCTGTTAAGAATCAGCATATGGTCGGAAACCGCATCCAGCAGGTCCCTGTCGTGTGAAACAAGTATGAAACCATTCTTTTGGGCAAGATAATTCTTTATGATTTCCCTGCCGTCCTTGTCCAAGTGATTCGTTGGTTCGTCTATAAGCAGAAACTCGTTGTCGCCTGAAAAGAGTATTGCGAGCATGGCCTTAGTGCGTTCCCCGTGACTGAGAGTCTTTATCGGTCTGTACAGAAGCTCGGGGTCGACACCCATATTGTTAAGCTCGCAGATTATCTTCCAGCCCTCGGCGTTCGGTTTCCATTCCATGCTCATTTCGTCCATGGTTTTATCGAGGTCCTTTTCCTCTGCCTTATAAGGAAAATAATCGAAGAATTTATTTGTTGAGATACTTCCGGAATATTCATACTTCCCGAGAAGAAGATTCAGAAATGTAGTCTTTCCTTTTCCGTTTCTTCCTATGAATCCGGTTTTCCAATCTGTATCAATTGAAAATGAAACGTTCTCGAAAACATTATCAAAGCTTCCGGGATATCCGAAGGTTAAATCTGAAACCTGTAATAATGACATAAATATCGCCTCCTTATGCGGTGATGATAAAAGCCGCAGGAGCAGTCCTGCGGCTTTTATCACATCACGTAGGTATAGAGACAGAATACCTTATAACTATATCATGATCAGAGAACCACTATGAACTATTTCCCGCAAACCTACAGCTTTGGGCAGACATATCCCATCCTCAAAACTGTATTCCATAAAACTATCTGCAAGAAATATTCTTCATCGGTCTCCTCCTTTTTTTCTTAATCTTTTCGTAGGATAACAATTAATCGATAAATATGCAAGAAATTTTTTAAAAAATCTTTTTTTGATGTTGCGATTTTGTTGCCTGCCGTATGCTAGAATGAAGCCACAAAAGATAAAATAAAGGAAATATATATAAAAACAGTCCTTCACATATAACAAAAAGCACTTCCCGGTAGCTTGAGTTATATGATAAAAAAGACAAGGGAGACGTCCCTTGTCTTTTTAAATGCTTAATTTAGTTGACTGTGATTAGTCGATTTTGTTTACAAGAAGAGTAAGACGAGATACTTTTCTTGCAGCTGTATTCTTGTGGTAAACACCCTTAGAAGCAGCTTTGCTGATCTCACTGATTGCAGCCTTAAGTGCTACTTCAGCTTCAGCCTTATTTCCTGCCTGTGCAGCAGCCTCAACCTTCTTTACAAGTGTCTTAACCTTTGACTTAATGCTCTTGTTTCTGAATTCCTTCTTCTTAGAAACAAGGATTCTCTTCTTTGCTGATTTGATATTAGCCACAGCTCTTACCTCCAAATTTTAAAGATGTTATCTTCATACATTTTTAATGCTGTTCCTTTGATTGCCAAGACACGTTCAGCTTTCGCCGGGCAGAACAGACACTATTGTAGTATTTTCATTATCAGTTGCGCAATGCGGAAACTCTATGTAGCAGCCATTACATACTGAATCCAACAAAGCAACGTATATATTAGCAAAGTCATAACCCCACGTCAAGTGGATTTTATTATATTTTTCTATAGAAAGAAGAGTATTTATCATTCTCCGAAGTAGCATTCTTCACAATAGTTGAACATGCTTCCGATAGGAAGCTCTTTGCCGCAGAGTTTACAATGGAGAATGTATTCTTCTTTGTTCTCGAGCATGAGTTCGCTTATTCTGTCGCATATTGCACGTCTTCTCTTGAGACTGTCATCAGGAATCCCTATACGGCGGAGAAGCTGATGTCTTATGTCATAAGCTTTATATTCAAGCTCACAGTCCTTCAGAGTTTCGGTGCCGAAGTTCGGGAACGGAACCATCTTTTCTTCCATTATTGCTTTGGCACATTTAACGAAATAATCAACAAGCTCATTTGATTTCGTATCAACAGGACAGGTAATGAGATCATATACCAGATTTCTGTTTTCCTCTATGCCCGGCACATTTCTGAGACTCCTGAGAAGAAATTCAGCATCCTGAACGTTCTCACGAACAAAGCCGTCGTTTCTGCGCGCCTTCTGCCAAGCCTTTAGGAGCAGCATGAGTGGATAGGATGTATCAAGTACTTCTCTTGGAAATGCAATGCATGATGCCTGTATACTTCGAACAGGTCTTCCCAGCTTCGCATCTATGAGAGGCGCATCTACCATGGAAAGAACCTCACCATATTCGTTAAGGCCATATCTTCCTGCACGTCCGCCTATCTGATTTACTTCAGCAGTCGTAAGGGTACGGAACTGTCTTCCGTCATATTTCTCTATCTCAGTAAAAATGATTCGTTTTATCGGAAGGGATATACCCATGCCTATAGCGTCAGTAGCTACAACCATGTTCGTATCACCATCCAGGAATTTCTTTACTTCATTTCTTCTGGCTTCGGGTGGGAGTGCACCGTAGATAACGCTCGCCTTGAAACCGTTCTTTTCAAGAAGGGCAGCAGTTGAAAGTACGCTCTTTCTTGAAAAGCATATAAGTGCGTCACCTGCACGGAGATCTTCATATCCATTTATGATTCCACCAAAATAGAGCGGCGACAGCCTTTCATGATTGACTGTGTAGCAAGGTGAACCGAAGGAAGCTATAAGCTTCTTTATATAGGAGAGAGCTTCCGGTGCCATACATATATGAACTATATCTGCGTCAACAAGACAGATAGCCTTAAGCCATGCCGAGCCTCTGAATGGGTCGGCTATAAGCTGTGCCTCGTCTATGACTGCAGTTTTATAATGTGTTCTGAAATTACAGAGTTCTATAGTAGATGAGATGACATCTGCACCCTCGGTTATGAGAGATTCCTCGCCGGTTATCATGCTGCAGGGAACGCCGGAGGCATTCAGCTTGTCATACATTTCCAGAGCCAGAAGCCTGAGTGGTCCGAGGTAAGTGCCCGGAGTATTCTTCTTCATATCCTCTATGGCGTCATAGGTTTTTCCGCTGTTAGTAGGACCGACATGAAGTATGAAGGTTCTCTTCAGCTTCTTTGCCCGCTCGACATATATTTCCGGGGAATACTGTTCATAAAGAGCGGATATCTCGTCTATAAGTACGGCTTCTTCCTCCTCACGCTGTTTCTTCTCAAGGTAGTGAGTTATAGCCTGGTACTTAAGCGCCTTTTCTACCTTCCTCATAGGCCAGACCTGGGAGCTTCTTCGGTTTCCGTTTGTATCCATATAATAAATGGTCTGCGGAGCCGGGAAGCATTTTCTGATCATACTTGTCGGAAGACCGTAAGTATCAGAAATCTGCTTAAGCGTCATGGTCGGTTCGTTCTGAACCGGGGCGTTATTCTTTCTTCTTTTTCTGTATCTTCTGCTCATCTATATTCCTATTGCAGCCCGCTGATCCGTAAGCTGCGCAAATAATCATTGCCAACAGTAAAATACTCTACCAAAAGAAGGAGGCAGTTTCAAGAAAAGAATATCGCAAATTCTAATCTTGTGTTAATATGATACAGGCGTAAATGAAATGATACAGGAGTAGGATTATGTCAGGCTTTTTGAAAAAGCTTCCTATAAGAGAAATATGCGCATTCTTCGCAGGGCTGGCTCTGTTTGTGTTACTGCTCGTGGCAGTGGCAATGATACCCAGAGCATCAATAAGGCAGAATATGCAGAAGTCAGCAGATTTTCTGTGCGAAAAGAATGTATTTTTTAATGAAATCGGGAATCTGCAAAGCAGCAGGATCGACCGATATGCAGATTCGATACTGCTTTCCATTGCATATCAATATGATAGTAATAAGCCGCTTTCTTCGGTTATGAGTTCTTCATATTACTATTATAAATTCAAGAATGAAAATGAGAATCTTCGGGATTCTGTTAAAGATGATCTTCCGGCAAACCAGGAATATATGCGTTACTGGCACGGTTCTATCTCAGTCGTTAGACCGCTGCATCTTATAATGTCACTAAAGGGAATCTACATATTCAACGCTGTCTTCCTTACAATGCTTACAGCCCTTCTCATGTTTATGCTTATCAGAAGGAAGGGACTTGTTCCGGCTCTAGGACTGCTGGCAGGACTTATACTGGTCTCAGCGTGGTTCGTTCCATTTTCACTTGAATACACATGGGTTTTCGGATTGATGCTTATTTTCTCAGCGCTGACTCTCTGGCTGGTATGGAACGGCAAAACAAAATGGTATCTGACGGCGTTCCTTCTTTTTGGAATGATCACGAATTTCTTTGATTTTCTCACAACGGAGACGCTCACACTTACAGTTCCGCTTTTACTCTTTATCTGGGCTGAGGAGGAGAAGAGTACCTCTAAGGAAAGCATTATTAAGGTAGTTAAAAATGCTGTTTCATGGGGCGTAGGTTATGCAGGCGCTTGGGTTGCAAAGTGGGGGCTTGCTTCACTTGTTCTTCATGAAAATGTAATGCCATATATCACAGGACATGTAGAAGAGAGGCTCGGAGGTGAGCTGAATAATGTTACTTTCACCGATTATCTTACCGGATCCATTACAAGAAATATCAAATGTCTGCTACCGTTTGATTTTGGAACGATAGGTCTTTTTGCAGGAGTGATTCTGGTTATTGTTTATTTTTATATTGCTTATGTATACAGGGGCGAGGGCATAGATTATAAGAAGGTTATGCTCATTGCCGTCATAGGACTTGTTCCGTATGTAAGATATCTGGTTCTTCATAACCATTCATATCTGCACTGTTTCTTTACTTACCGTGCACAGCTGGGAACGATACTCGCCATGGCACTGATACTTTTTGAACTAAAGGTTAGCATACTGCAGGGAAGGAGAAAGCCAAATGCAAAGAGAAAATAAACTGGCGCTTTCCATATTAATGCCATGCAGAAATGAAGAGAATACGGTCGGTGTCTGCGTAAGAGATGCGAAAAAGTTTCTTATGGAACATCATATACCGGGTGAAGTTCTTGTTGCTGACAATGGATCGACGGATAATTCATACCAGATTGCAAGGGGAGCGGGCGCAAGGCTGATAAGGGTCAGAAAGCCGGGATACGGCAGGACTCTCCGCGCGGGAATCAAAGCTGCCCGCGGCAGGATAATCATCATGGGTGACTGTGATACAACCTATGATTTCAGAGGGATATATGAAATGTATCGCCTTATGGCTGACGGTAAATGTGATGTGGTAATAGGAGACAGGTTCTCGGGTGGAATAGAACCTGGGGCTATGTCTCTTATACATAAGATAGGTGTAAAAGGTCTTTCATTATTGGGTCGAAAGCGTTATAATGTCGAGGTGGCAGATTTTCATTCCGGACTCAGAGGACTAACAAAGAGTGCGGCGGAGACATTACATTTCAGAACGACAGGAATGGAGTTTGCGACAGAGATGATAGCCGAAGCCGGAAGACGCAGGCTTCGTATCATGAATGTCCCGATCAAACTGAAAAGATGCAAATATGCCAGAAAGTCAAAGCTTCGAACTGTCAGAGACGGGCTTAGGCATATTGTTTATATAGTTTGGTTCAGATGCTGAATATGATTATGTATTTGCCGGCTGGGAGCCTGAAGTATCAGAATATGTAAAAACCGATGCTGTTTATACAGCAAAATATAATAAAGTAAAGAAGAGCTATAAGGTTACATTTGTTGATGAGGATTCAACAGTTCTTAAAGCAGCAACTGCTTATGAGTATGGTACGAAAGCAGCTGACATAGTACAGCCGGCAACTCCTTCAAAACAGGAGACAGAAACCTGTACATATGAGTTCGCAGGATGGAGCCCTGAACTCCAGGATGTTACGGCAGATGCAACATATACGGCAGTATATAAAGAGATTGTAAAAGAAACAACACCTAAGCAGACGGGAGATTTAGGATATTCGGAATTGTTCTTTATTCTTATGCTTCTTTCAATTGCCGGATTTATTACAGTCATAAGCATGAAGAAGAAGGAAAGAAACTGATATATAGATCCAGAGTATATAATAGACTCATATAAAGCCGGGGGATAACCCCGGCTTATATAAAACCCTCCGGGGATTGCGCACTCGCGCGATAGGAAGAGTTATGGCAGGAAAGAAAGCGGCGGGACCTGACCCGATGACGGTGGTTAATGACCACGTAAGTAAAAATGAATACAGCAGGGTTTATCTTTTCATGGGACCGGAGGCGTATCTTCTGAATCAGTTCAGGGATAAGCTTATTTCCGCTGCAACCGAAGGGGATGATATGAATCTTGTCCGCTTCGGCAATAAAGGCGTGGATGTGAAAAGTCTGATAGCAGAATGTGATACCATGCCATTCTTTTCAGATCATCGTGTTATCGTGGTGACAGACAGTGATCTTTTCAAATCCGCTCAGGATGAGCTTGCTGAATATATCCCGAATCTCCCTGAATCAACAGTTCTCATATTTTCTGAGAAAAATGTTGATAAGAAATTCAAGCTTTATAAAGCCGTAGATAAGGCAGGAACTGTCCTGAACTTTGAAACGCCGGATGCAGATTCTCTTGTCAAATGGATCGCGAAGCTTTTCAGCGATGCGGAAATCAAGGTCGATAAAGCGGCAGCAGGAAGAATAGTCGAGGTGTCGGGTCAAGACATGATGGCTATCTCAAATGAGGTTGAGAAACTCATAAGCTACTGCCATGACAAGGGTGCAGTAACCATTGAGGATGTAAATACTTTATGCGTCAGTGATGCTGAAGATAAAGTATTTGATATGATAGATGCCATCTCGGCACACAATACGGATAAGGCTTTGAAGCTTTATACAGATCTTCTGAGCCTGAAAGAAGCTCCGGTGAAGATACTTGCACTCATTAATATGAATTACATGAGACTTGCAACTATCAAAATGATGGAGAAGGACGGGGCAGGAAGAAGTGAGATAGCAAAGTATGCAAAGGTTCCGCCGTTCCTTCTTGGAAA
>OCTW011577520.1_pt1 | contig 39614 bp, 23 predicted proteins | sample 1539671 | NCBI WGS metagenome assembly OCTW01 (sample SAMN02144230, study PRJEB22623) | gut metagenome | biome: sheep rumen | host: Ovis aries | place: New Zealand
CGGTAATATGTTCACGGGCTGTACTGTTCTTGTGGGAGGGTTTGAGCCTTATATTACCGAATTTACATCTTCAAAGGTTAATTATGATTATGCAAGAGTAAGTAAAGTATACAATGGTGTACACCAGAAGGGATACTTTACATCGGGAAGAGCTGTCCTGAAGGTGATGAATGCTGATTGGCTGTCGGCTGAACTTGGTGCAAACAAGGCAAACATGACCGGATTTGAAAGAAATACAACACTTACCAAGGATGAAGTGCTTGCAATGGTTGAAGCCGGAACTGCAAAGGATCTTAAGGATGAATCGCTCAGCAAGATTTCCATTTACTTCTGGGTCGATAATAAGGTTGTTAAATGGTGGTCAGAGGCTGATAAGGTTTATACAAATCCAAATAGCAACAGTATTTTCAGAGAGTGGAAGAATGCTACAACTATTGACCTTCAGGGTGTTGATTTTTCACTTCAGACGAATTTTGCTTACTGCTTTGGCGGATGTGAAAAACTTGAGCATATTATAGACGGAAGTAATGGTAATGCTGATTATGCAATTGATACTATGAGTGCGACTGGAGGAACCAATAATACTCTTACCAGTGGAATGAATTACATGTTTTGGCATTGTTATAAGCTTGAGTCGGTTGATCTTAGCAAGATGAATACATCTAATGTCGGCAGTATGAGAAGTATGTTTGCTCAGTGTAATAAGCTTACACGTATTGATGCTAGTTCTTTCGATACATCGAATGTGACAAGTATGAACTATATGTTCCAGGAATGTAAAGCTGCTACGACAATAAATGTGAGCAGTTTCGATACTCGTAACGTTAAGGAAATGCAGAATATGTTTGACAGCACTGCAATAAGTGAGATTGATCTGTCAGGATTCAGTTCGGAAAACTTGGAATCCGGAAAATCATTATTCAGACTTTGCCAAAAGCTGACAAAGGTTAAATTTGGAAAGGATTTTACATGCTCGAAAGCAAAGGATATTTCATATATGTTCAATCAATGCGTAAAGTTGCAGGAAGTTGATCTTAAGTATTTTAATACTGAACGTGTAACAAATACCAGTGAGATGTTCCGGGGATGTAGTTCTCTTAAGACAATCTATGTGATCGATCCTGATGACAATGACGGAAGAGGATTTTATTACAGAACTGTTTCGGGACTTAACCGACCTATCAGTTCAAGTGGTAATATGTTTAATGGATGCAGTGCACTTATCGGAGGCTTTGTTCCTAATACAACTGTATTTGATTCCTCAAAGATCAATGCAGAGTATGCACGCGTAAGTAAGACTGGGCAGCCGGGATATTTTACAGCAATAGTTGTAACAAAACATTCTCAACTGAGACTTATGGGTAGTAATTGGATTACTGCAAACAGCGTTATATCAAATAAGAATAGTATAACAGGATTCATTCGAAATACAACGATCACATCTCCGGATCAGCTGGAAGGAAAGAACGCAAAGAAACTTAGTGATGATAGTTATGTTGATGAGATTACAGGCGAGAACTATCCTGTTTATTTCTGGAATGAGAATGGTGTGATCAACTGGTGGTCAGAGGCTGATGTTGTTTACATAAATCCGAATACAAAAGAGATGTTCTATGAATGGAAGAATGCAACCAGCTATGATTTCCAGGGACTTGATTTCTCGCTTCAGACCGACTTTACAAACTGTTTCTATGAAAATAATAAGATTACTCGAATCATTGATGGAAGTACTGGTGAGGATTATGCTATAGATACAGCTTCAGCAAATAATATGCATTACATGTTTAATAACTGTGCTAAGCTGCAGTCGATAGATCTCAGCAAATTCAATACAAGCAAGGTAACTGATATGGAGAACCTTTTCAGAGGTTGTGCAGAGCTTAAAGAGATAGATATGTCAACCTTTGATTCGACTAGCCTTAAAGTTGCAGCGTCAATATTTAAATACTGCACGAAGTTAACTGATATTACGATCGGCAAAAACTTTACATGTTCGAATGCAACCGATATGCATCATATGTTCATGGGATGCGTGGCCCTTGTAACAGTGGATATCTCGATGTTTAATACCACAAATGTGACAAATATGGAAATGATGTTCAACGGTTGTACGGATTTGGTTACTATTTATGTAACTGATGTTAACGGTGATCTGGGCTTCAACGTGGATTCTGTTACAGCGGATAAAGATATGTTTAAGGATAGTAAAAAAATTAAAGGCGGCGGAAATCCGCAAACATCATATAATGCTTCGTATATTAAAAAACAATATGCACGTGTAGATAAACCTGAAGAGGATAAACCGGGATACTTTACAGACATTAGTCAGAAACCAACAAACTAAGGGCGTTTGACTAAGATATCAAGGGTTTCTATGATAGAGGAGAAAAACTATGCTAAGAAGACGATCACAACTTAATAAGAACAAAGGCTTCACCCTCGTGGAGCTTGTTGTTGTGCTCGTACTTATGGGCATACTCCTTGCGTTGGGTGTTTCGGGGCTTCTGTCATGGCAGGACTATTCACAGTTTAAGCAGGAAAACACAAACGCTGAGACTGTATTTTATGCGGTTCAGAATCAGTTCACGGAGTATAGTTCGAGCGGTATATTTGACGATAAGGTTACGAAGGTAGTGAAGCCTATGGTTGATCACAGGATCGGCGATAAGGATTCTGCCAATAACCTTTTTGATGGACAGACCATCTCTTATGCGAAGAACAAATACTATAAGTGGGCGCCGGATGGTACGGAAGGAGTAGCTCTGTGGGCTCATACACCTGACAGTATTTCTGGTGACGATGATGAGAGTAATTATCAGGGAAGCATTTATTATCTTTCAGCTGATAAGGGCGATTATGATCGCTACCTTGATTATCTTGCTGGCGACAGTGTTGAACTGGCTGACGACACTAAGCTTCTTTTTGAACTGATCACTACATATATCTCTGACAAATCTGTTCTTAATGGTGCTATGTGGGTTGAGTTCTCACCTGAAGCAAGACAGGTTTTCTCTGTATGCTACAGTGACCGCGTGGAAAGCTTTACAAAAGCAGAAACAGGCTCGGATGGTGTTATCAGTATTCGCAAACGTGAGGAAAGCATCAGACGTGACCTCATGATGGGGTATTATGCGGTTGATTCTCTTTCTGTTCCGATAAAGGGCAGGAGCAAAGGTAAGAACTTTGATATCTGGCTTGAGAACGACAATACGCTTGACCTTGTTATGTCGCTTGAGGATTTCACAGCAGCAACATATGTGGTAAATATTTACAACTATTCCGGTGAGATGATCGTTACAAGTAATTCACTTGTATCATTTGAGATACCGCTTAATGCAAATACTCCGGGAAATATCAAGGACGCTGAGGCAAATCCTGTCGAAACACAGGCTCTTATTGACGGCGAGCAGAAGAGCATTCGTGTTCCTGTCTGGAAGAAGGATGTCGGAACCGGTGCTGAGATACATATAGTACTTGACGCGGCTGACGTTCAGGCTCAGTCTTATCTCTATGGAGAGACCTATACTGATGGCAGTATCAGTGCAGATAATAAGACACGTCTCCTTAAGACCTTCAGCTTCTATCGCTTTGGACTCGATATGGGCAGCATCAGGCAGATAGGATGCGGAATTACCAGACAGGGCGAAACAGATGAATCTCTTTCATCAAATGTTGAGTCACCGACCTTTGCTTACGTTGAAAAGGATGATCTGGATAATCCTGTATATGGAATCAAAAACGGAAGACATCTCTACAATGTAAGATTTGAAACTGATTATAAGAAGGTAAGTAGTGAGAGAACCTTCAGGCTTGAAGATGATATCGACTGGAAGGCTTTTACCGGCGGAACGGAAGATTCGAATATTAACTATTTCCTGAATTCCTACAAGCAGGGACAGAATGTCGGCATAGATTATGACGGCAGGGATTATTCTATCAACTATTATGTTGATCAGATAGTAGACAGCAATGCGCGTAATACAGCTAATTATGCATTCCCTGGCTTCAAGGTTCTTTCGCTTGGCGATACCTTCACCGGCGAGAAGAGTGATGGCGAAGGCTGCTATACGATAAGCAACCTTACCATTACTTTTGCTGCAAATATGGCTTACGGTGTTTATGGAAGAGAAGCAAGATTTGAGTGGCAGTCTAAGAATGCTGACGGAACTGCTGCTGATTATGCATTGTCTGATTTTGGTAAATATCCTGAAAATCCTACAACAGGTTCTGAGCTTCATCCTTCACATCAGAAGGTTAACAGAGGCTTATATCCGCTCGGCCTTTTTGCAGAGAACTGCGGAAATATAAAGAATCTCGCACTCAATGCTCACAAGGTTGTTGGTATGCAGCTTCTTAAGACTGATATCAACGGTGAGAATCTTGAGCTTGTATATACAAATATGGTTGGTGGTTTCGTAGGAAACAACCTCGGAACACTTACAGGTCTTAAGCTCAGAAATGTGGCTTCACTTGCTGATAAGGATATCAGAGCCAAAGAAGCAGGTGTATCATCTGTTAATGGTAAGACTGACGTCGGTGGTATATTTGGTCGTGCAACATGGACCGTTAATACAACGACAGTTACTTTCGAGAACCTTGAAAACTATGCCAAGGTTTCCGGTATGGAAAATGTCGGAGGTATCGTCGGAAGAGCCTTTGTTATCAGAAATTATCTGGGCCCGAATAATCCTACGAGCAATTCTATAATGCTTAATCATTTTGTTGAAAGAGAAAGCTACTATGATGATGGTTATGACCTTTACGGCAGCTACAACAACGTTGGCGAGTATCTGGACAGTACTGAATTATGTCTGGGTGGACATCAGGTTAACAGGCTGGATAAAATCTACATTAAGAATTGCAAGAATCGTGGGGATGTTTCAGGAGATGAGCTTGTATATCATAATATGATCTATCTCTATGAAGATCTGAAGATAACACAGAAAAACGGAGATAGATTATGGGAACCGAAAGATAATGCGAATCTTTCGAATGAAAATTACAGATGTGCATTTATTGGTGGTATTGCAGGAATAACCATGGATGGTTATTACTATGATTTCAATGCCGGTGGAACCAAATGGATAGATAATGATCGTGATACTGATCCGGATGATGCGGGACATACTAAGTTTGCAAAGAGCTTTTATAATAAAAGAGTTGTTGTTGAGAATTGCAGTTCCTACAGATTGTATGACAATAGTGAACTGAGTGTTCTTATATCTGATGGCATCAATTTAGACAGCAGCAGCTTTATCTATCACAGACTCCATCATGATTATTATGTCGGAAGTCTTGTGGGCTATGCAAGATTTACTGAATTCAAGGACTGCGGAAACAGTGTTGATGATGAAGAAACAGGAGATTACAAAGCCTTCGTATTTGGCAGAAGCTACACAGGAGGACTCTTTGGATGCTTTGATCTGTCAACGGTTAAAAGCACCAATCTTATAGAGGGCAGATATAATATTGTTAATTATACTAATGTTATCGGTGTAATGTATGCCGGTGGTTTTGCCGGTGGTGCAGGTATCGGAGAAGCTTCACAGCAGCATCTGTCATATAAACATCCTTCAACCAATCCTGGTTCTGCGTGTTCACAGATTACAGGGTTTGCGGATTATATGAAGAACAGTGGAATCAAGAATACGGCAGTTGTTCTCGGGATCAGACGTGAAGCACTTGGCTATGATGACAATTCGCTGCTTAAGGCTCAGGACAGAGCGGCATTTGAATATGACGGTTTCACCAGCTTTTATTCTCGCCAGACGGAGGTTTTTTATGATTCTGGTATCGGAGGAGTAATTGGCTATGCCAGAGTTAAAATTGATAATTGTGATAATATTCAGAGTGAAGATGTTAAGAACTATGTTATTCAGCTCTTAGGTAAAGATCAGGATGTTAACTTTGATACGTTTGCATATAGTAATAATATTCATGATTACTCTAGTTTATATGGAGGTACCGGAGTCGGAGGCATATATGGTATCACTCCGGGTAACGCTGACCTGAACAGTGGCAGTGGCGCTTATAGTGTAGTAAGTGCAGTAGTCTACGGTGACGACATTGTCGGTGGTGTGGTTGGATCAAATAGAGATAGTAATGGAGGCTCAAACATTAATAATTCATATCTTGACGGGACTCTTGTCCTCGGAAGGAATATGGTTGGTGGATATATAGGGAAAAGCAGTTTTCATAATAGTGTAACCAATGCTGCTCATGCGAGCCACAATTTCAGGGTTTATGGAGAATATGCGGTAGGTGGCTTTGCCGGAATGATGCGTGAGGGTACATCGAAGTATTATATTTCCGGCGGAACTATAGATGGCGAACCGGGAGTTGATGTTGAGGTTCAGGGTAGTGCTTACGTTGGAGGAGTTGTCGGAGTTCTTTCAACCGATAATAGTATAAGCGGAACTATCAAGAATGTTCATGTTAAAGCTAATCTTTATGCCGGAGGTATAGTAGGAGCTGTTTATCGTGCTGATAATGATAAAGATTATACTAATCCTAAGCTGGATAATGTAAATGCCACAGGAACAGGCGTTTCTGTAGAGGCGGATTACTTCGCAGGAGGAATGTTTGGACTATACTCATATAGACATAATAATAGAGGAAAGTCATTTACATCATATGATGTTATAGATTATTCGGAGACGGATAATTACAATAATCATTTGGATTCACTTTGCCGTACAATAAATAGTATAATAGCTTCGGATCCTATAGGTTTCTTTATTAATATAGCAAAATTAGAAAATGATGTAGATGCATCATTATGCGTGAACAGGAATAATAAAACCCTCAAGAATTCGGTATTAAAACTGAATGCAACTACTGCAACACAGTTCAAGCCTTCCGTAAAGGCAAATGCAATGTTTGCCGGAGGTGTATTCGGATATATTCCGAAGGGATTGGGGATAACCTTTGACATGGAAGATAGAGAGATTAGTATTCCTGTTACTGCCGGATATGCTTATGTTAATAATATTGCATTCTATGATGATGGAGTGTATGAATGTTTTCCTGAAATGGATTTGAGCACTTCAGATTGTGCTAATAATTATTCGTATTGCGGAGGTATCATAGGAAGAATTTCTAAGGATACTACTATTACCAATGCTTTATATACCGGTAAACTGACCAAGAATAATGAGACTACTTATCTTGGGCAGATTGCAGAAGTAAATGCAGGTACGATCAGCAGTTCGGTTGTTAAAGGCTTTAACAGTGACGGCTCTCTGCATGATATAATGGGTGGACTTGTCGGGCTGAATGTCGGAACTATCGCTTCGAACAACAGTATCGGAGAGGGAGTCACCCTTTCGGGCAAAAAGACTCTGGGTGCTCTTATGGGTGAGAACAGATCGGATATGTCACTTGGCGGCTGGAATATCAGCTGTGGAGATATGAATGTATCTGAAGCAGGAGGGTACGTGGGCGCTCTTGCCGGTATAAACACAGCCGCTATCGATATCGCAGGTTCAACTGTGAGAACGGGTACTGTCACCGGACAGGCATCGGTTGGCGCGTATGTTGGTGCAAATCTGGCCTATGACGACATAAGCAGTGTGATATATAACAGTTCCGTACAGGATTTTATACAGAACAGATATGACGGCGATTACAATGCATATCGTTATAATATAAAGGATGATGTCGCTGATCAGTCAAATAAGCTTTATGTAAATATTGATCTTACCGTACAGAACGTTGCCGGAGTGGGCTTGATTGCTGGATACAGTGAAGGCGTTATCAGTGATATCTGTATATCGGATAGCTGCAGGCTTAGTATAAACGGCAGTTGTACAGATGCAGGTTCTGTCTGTGGTACTGCTGTTTCGACTGATCCGGATGCTGCCACAGTCGGAATAGTCAGATGTGTAAACTTTATTGATATTGGACGTACAGGATCGTCCGAAATAACAAACGCGGGAGGTATTGTTGCGCGGATATTCTCCAAAGATGTTGCTGAGCTTACTTTGTCACAACTGGATAATCATGGCGATATTTATGCCGGTAAAATGGCCGGAGGTATATTTGCTGTTTCGGAATCCGGTGACGTTAATGTCAGCGACTGCGTAAATACAGGAAAAGTATCGACGGCTTCAGATGATGGCGTGGCAGGCGGTATGGCAGCAGATATAAATTTATCTTCAGATACAGAACTAAGATATTGCAGAAATTACGGCCTGCTTAATGGCAGTGCTGAAAATTATGGTATCGGACCTGAAATATCAGCAATTGGTAATTGCATCAATGCAGGAAAACTTGGTGTTGATTCTGCATCCGGAGAAGAAGTGACTTACGGAGAGATAGGAAGCACTGAACATAATGCGGAATTTGTTCGTGATTTCTATATTGACGGAGTATCGGAAGAACCATATACGGGCGCAAAGCTGCCGTCTGTGACTATGGCTGCTGCGCCGAGTACTATCGCAGCGGGTGCTTTTAATATTGAGTTTCCACAGGAGGTTTTAGAGTATAAAAATAATTATAATCAGTTGTATACTGAAAGGTATGGCTGGGCTCTTAGCCAGGGACCAAAGAACTATGTGAATCCAAGACTCCATCCTGAATGGAATCATGGTTACACTGATAATTTATGGTTATATGATGTATATGTTGCATCCGGAATGAGTGATGATGGAGTTGATAGCGATTTTCATGATTATTGTGCAAAGGTTTTTGCTGCATTTATATATACTGGGCACGAATATGATGAGACTAAGATAGAAGATTATCTTGATTATCTTAGGAGGGTTATCGAGACAGGAAAACTTCCGGGAATTGATGATTCAGGTGAAGAACTTGGTGAAGACACAAGTCATTGGCCGGTTCAGCTTTATGTTTATAAATATGATTCTGATGGTGGAGATCTGTATAGTCTGACCTTCAAGAGATGGAATAAGTATCTTCCGGCTGGAATCAGCGGGCTTATGTATGATCCGATAACGGAGAATGACAGATACAATGTATTTCTGGACGTTGATCCGGAGTTTATGAATATGGTCGATGATACAGATAATTATCCAAATACTGATGCGGATTCAGAAACTAAGAACGGATTTGTTTTGGAATAGTAATTTATTGATTATGTATGAGGCGAGGAAGAATGAGGACATTCAGAAGATCAAAAAAGAATAATCGAGGAGCGGCGATGTTGGTAACCATTATCATCATTGCTGTTCTTGTTGTATTTTCTTTCACCCTGATCCTTATATCATATAATCTCTATGCGTCGCAGAATAAGAATCTGGCAAGTGACAGGAACTCCGAAGCGGCAAATACCTTATCCAGGGCGCTTCAGGAGGAGCTTAATCCGGATAATAAACCTGCTGCGAACAGTAATCTCTGGAAATATCTCAGATGCAATATTGCGTATGAGAATGGAAGTACCGAAGATAAAGGAGGCTGGGAGGACTGGCCATATTATCAGGCAGGTTTGGAAAACCATGGCGAGAAGGAAGCTAAGAGGTATTTCAAACTGGATAATAACAATGACATCGAAGGCATGCCTGCTGATGTGAGCGTCTGCATCTATTGGGAGCTTCCGGATGACGTTACTATCGATGAAACAACCGGTCTTCCGAATAAGAAAACACCTGAACAGGTTGAAGAAAAGAGAAGCGGTATCCTCCTTTATATCGAGATTACCTGCACCACGGGCGGACAGATATACAGGATGACAGATAAATATGAGCTGGAAGTATATGCGCCGGAGGATCTCCTTGTTCAGGAAGAGCTCAGGGCTGCTAACAATTCCAGAAATAATCCGGTGAATCATACTATCAACTTGAATGAAGACTGGCATTGGGTACATAAAAACTGAGGAAACGATATGAAAAAGAGAACTAAGTACAAACTGAATAATACCGGTTCGACCATGGTGGAAACTCTGGTTTCTTTTGTGGTTCTCTTTATCGTGCTTGCTTCGCTCTACGGCATTGTAAGTTTTTCAAATGAACTGTATATGAAGTCGGTGGATACGAGCAGAATAAATCAGAAATTTTACATTGAGATATATAAATATCCGCTTGGAAAGGTGACAGGCGCAGCTGATGATGCATATGTTAAACCTGTGAATTATGATCCGGGTTATGCACCTGCCGATGAGGATGACGAAGAAAATGACGAGGAAGGCGACGGAGAGAACACTAAATACGCCGGCCTCACACTGCTTCTTGATACTGAGAAGACCAAGCCGGAAAATGGCATAGAAAATGCTATCAGGGACGCATATATCAGCCTTGATAATGTCGGAGTTACAAGCTTTACCTGTAATGATGAAGAAGCAGAGGAAGAGGAGCTGATCCTTCCTAAGGCTATTCATTTCTGGTGGATAGCTCCGGAACCGTAGGATAAAGGTTTTTTGATGTACAGTATTTGTCACATGGAGAAATGTTATGAAGAGATTCAGTAGAAAACTGAACAGACATACCGCCGATAACAAAGGTATGACTCTCGTAGAGATGATAGTGAGCTTTATGCTGCTCAGTATCTTTGTTGTGTTGTCTACGATCATCATTTCAAATGTTGTGGCACTTTATTACAGAGTTCGCGGTGAAAGTTATGCGCGCCAGGTTGGCGATATCGTGATGAAAAAGATCACGGCTGAGGTATCGGGAGCTGAGTATTTTGGAGATTCTTCTCTTGACCCTGTTATATATTGCAGGAGTCTGGAGGGTTCGGACAAGGCCTACGATCTCGTGCTGGTAGACAGTACCGATACACGCATCAGGATATATTCAGCTGATAATATGCTTAAGATATATTATTATCCGATCAATGACGATAATCAGCCGGTTAATTCAAGATCATCCGTTGAATGGACCTTTGATAAGAAGATGTACAACGGTTATTCACTGGTTTCAATGGATTTTGCCCAGGCAAATTCTGATCTGAACGAAACACTCGCTGAAAAATATAACATCAAGGGTGTTGATAAAACCGGTTATCCGTCTAATGTTGTTGCGGTTTACATGAAACTGAAAAGCGGCAAATACGGAACTTTTACAATATGTCGTTATGTTAAGATGTACAATATACCCGAAACGGGGTATAATATAGAGATAAAAAACTATTCGGAATAATATGATATATTAGTCCGGGTAAAGGTATAAAATATAGGTATGATTATTGGGGCATACCGTGTATTTATGGGGGAGACTTAATTTGAAGGACAGAATCAATCTAGGCAAAGCTGTAAAGTTTTTACTGATCGCAGTAGGGCTTTTCATTATCGGAATAGCTGTATTTGCGTTCTTTAAAGTGCGCTCAAATGCGAAGAATGCGCTTCGTGAAGCAAAGAATGTTTATCTTGCGCTGTATACGACCGATATTGAGTATTACGCTCAGGGTAAGAGTATCTATGATCACTCCAAGGCTGACGGTATGGCCGACGGTGTTAAGGAAGTAGTCGATACACTGGCGGATGCTGATGGAAAATATATCATAACCTCGTACAATGCTCGTAAGAGAGAGGTTACCGGAATGCAGTATCGTAAAGGACATTATCTTGTTACCTTTACAAAGAAAGATGGTCATGAAATCTGGACGGTTGATTATTCGATGAGACTGTACAGAATGACGGATGAGTGATGAAGGATAATAACGTATAGCTGAGCCGGTGTGGGATAAAGAATGATACCGGCATTGAGTATAGAACGATGCAGCATGGAGAAGAACGATGTTCTGGCTTGAATTTACGATCATCGCGGCAAGGACTCTTATAGAGATCATATTTTTCGCGATAGGTGCTACGATTTTTTCATTTTTAAATGTTGTTATATACAGACTGCCGAGACATAAGGGGTATGTTAAGGGCAAGTCAATGTGTCCGAAGTGCACACACACCTTGTACCGTAAGGATCTGGTTCCGATCATTTCATGGATCAGCCTGAAAGGGCGCTGCCGTTACTGTGGATGCCGCATCTCGCCACGTTACACGATAGTCGAGCTTCTCGGCGGCATAAGCGCAGTTGTCTTCACCCTGTGTGTTGGAATCAATTTATGGGCACTCGCAGGATTCCTGCTTACGGGAGTTGTGACTGTTGCAGTATGCATTACTTATGATGTAATGCTGAAGAGGATATGATGTATTATATTATTGATATTGCCAATTAAGAGGGTTGGAACAAGCATATGTCCCTGAAGGCGTATTCTTGCTACAACTGAAGGGACATATGCTTGTTCCAACCCGACGGGTATAGATATAGCAAAACAAAAGTATTTTATAAAGGGGAACAAGTATGGCTACATACAAGTACAAAGCTAAGGATGAAGAAGGGCGTGTCGTTTCCGGTGAGTTAACCGCGGCGGATGAAAATGAACTCCACGAGAAACTGAAACTGGACAAGATGCTTCTTATGGAATCCAAGGAAAAGGTTGAGAAGAAGAAAAGCTCAAGAAAACTGAAATATGACCGACTGGCTGACTTTTCACGAAGTCTCGCCAAGCTTCTTGCAGCGGGCGTTACTCTTGTAAGAGCGCTCAGGATCATTGCGGATGATGAGTCTATTCCTGAGAAGGAGAGAGCAATCTACAATGATGTATTGAAGCAGGTAAGAGCAGGAATGACGCTTTCGGATGCCATGGAAGAGCAGGGAGATACATTTCCGACTCTCTTCGTAAATATGATACGTTCTGCGGAAACCGGCGGTAACATGGATGTCACCTGTATGAACATGGCTGAGTATTACAGCAAGGAACACAGGATGCGTCAGAAGATTTCAAGTTCGATGACCTATCCTAAGATACTTGGTGTTTTGATAGTCATAGTGCTTATAATCATCATGGGCTTCGTGCTTCCTCAGTTTGATTCACTGTTTTCACAGATGGAAAGCCTGCCGGTTGCAACGAGATTGCTCATGGGTATATCGGATTTCATATCGCACAAGTGGTACCTCCTGATATTCTTCGGCGTTATCTTTGTGATGATACTAAAGATAGTCTTCTCATTTCCGGCTGTTAAGCTCTGGAAGGATAAGATGGAGCTCAGAATCCCGAAGATAGGTAAGCTGAGAAAGATCATCTACACAGCAAGATTTGCAAGAACTCTGGCAAGCCTTTATTCAGCAGGTATTCCGATCATAAGCTGTCTGCAGATAGCCAAGACGACCATTGGCAATACATATATAGAAGGTCAGTTCGACGATCTTATCGCATACATCCGTTCCGGCGGAACGCTGAGTGACGGTGTTGACAGGATAGACGGCTTCGTTAAGAAGCTTCCTTCATCGATCAATGTCGGTGAAGAGACCGGTGCTCTGGATCATATGCTTGTTTCCATCGCTGATCAGATGGATTATGATTCCGAGATCGCCACAGAGAAGATGGTTGCAATGATAGAACCGCTTATGATAGTAATTATGGCGGTCATGGTAGGATTCATATTGATAGCCATTATTCAGCCTATTTATGGTTCATATCAGGCTATTGCCGATACGGCCAAGTAAGGGGGAGGGTGAAAGATGAGCGTAAGTATATTTTTAAACAATGCAACAGTTCAGATAGTAACTGGGAAGAAAGCAAAGAAGGGTGTATTTGAGCGTGCCATTAAGGTTAATGCGCCTGAAGGAAGCATAATCAATGGTATAATCATGGAATCCGACAGATTTGCGGCCTTCCTTAATGAAGTATGGACTGCAAATAACCTTCCTCGTAAGGATGTAATTCTTGTTGTTAACAGCAACAAGATACCGGGGCGTACGATTGAGATGCCTCTGATGAATCCTAAAAAGTCGGTTGAATACATGAAGAGAGAGCTCTCTGACATGATGCGTGAGGGTGAGGAAATGATCCTTGCCTATAACAGTCTCTCATCTGATTCAAGTAAGAAGATGAAGAAGATGTATGTTGAGCTTGCAAGTCGTGATCAGCTGAAGGATTATATTGATATCTTTGCTGCAGCGGGTATTACGCTGAGCAGTATTCAGTCGGCAGAAGGAAGTCTTATCGGTCTTCTCGAGCAGGCGACGGCAAAACAGTACAAGACCTTTGTTATGCAGATAACAGATCAGAATATCGTATCGAATGTTCTCTGGGTTAATGGTGTGTTTAACTATTTCAACTCTGTAAGACTCTTTAACGAGCCGGGAACAGAGGGTTATTATGACGACTGCGCAAGATCGCTCAGTAACCTGAAGCAGTTCATGGTTGCAAATAAGATTGAGGCCAGAATCGAGAGAGTTGTTATAGCAGGAACAGAGAGAAATGATGTTTCATTCTATAGCGAGATGGTTGCCAACTACGGAATCGAGGCTCCGGTTGAGATCATGAATTCCGGACTGGGGACAAATCCTCAGCAGCAGTTTGAGGCGCAGAAGGCTATATTTGCCCTGGGCGGACTTTTCGACTGCGGAAAGCAGGAGAATTTCCTGACCAATTACAAAACCAAGGATAAGAAGCAGTCTGTTAATCCTGAACTTAAGAAAAATATAATCATAATTGCATCGGTTTTTGCAGTGATGATGATCGGCTTTGTAACCGCGCTTTTCCTTAAGATTCAGCGTCAGAAGAAATATGATGAGCTGAAGGAATACAATGAGAACCCGGCGGTAGTTTCACAGGCAATGCTCTTTGATACATTTTCCGTTAAGAGAGATAAGCTGGCTGCACAGTCCAATTCCATCGACAATATGTTAAATACGATCGAAACCTATCCGATACTTAACGATGAAATTATCAAGATCCTTCAGGAAACCGCAAAGGGGTATGCTACCATCGAAATAGGTAATTTCAACGCGGACAGTGGTGTCGTTAACGTGGCTGCCAAGGCGAAGGATGTTGAGAAGATAAATGAATATATTAAACGTCTTGAGGAAAAGGATATATTCAACAGCGTGAAGTATTCAGGATACACCATGAACTCGGACGGCACGTGGACTATAAATGTTAACTGCACCTTTGCCGAAGGTGTCGGAAGGGGGGAGAAGTAACATGAAGACAACGATGACAGATAGAGATAAAAAGCTTCTCCTCGGAATGTTTATTTTCGTAATAGTTGTTGCTATAGGCTACTGGGGTATCATTCCTCAGATCAAGGCTTATAATAAGCTTGGTACCAAGATCGATAAGGAAGAAGTTACCAAGAGTGTGAATGAGCAGAAGGTTTCAAACCTTATCTTTGTAGAGTCTATGTGCGAGGAATTCGAGGAGGCAATGGCTGAGAATAAGGCTAAGTTCTTCGACAGGATGACTGAGGCTGAAGTTGACTTCATGCTGACGACCAAGGCAGTGAATCATAATCTTGAGGCGTATAGCCTGAGTATTGATATTCCGACAAAACCATCCGGTCGTATGGCTTATGTATATTCTAAATTATATCTTCAGCAGAAGGAATGGGAGAAGGAAAGACAGAAAAATGATTTTGATGAGGATGATGAGGAGGATGACCTCCTAGGAATCGAAAGCAGTGATAAAAAGGATAAAAAGGATAAATCATCAAAGGAAGATGAAACCATTGATATCTTCGGAGATACAGATACGGTTGGTCAGAATACTGATATCTATGCTGCCAAGGTAACAATTTCCCTCGGTGGAGATGAGGCGGATCTTAAGGCCTATCTCAATGAGATTATGGCTTCTGAGAAGAAGATTCTTATCACTTCGTTCTCGTGGGGTGAATACAAGACTCAGAAGCCGGTAACCGTTACCGCAGAGGAAGTGATAGAGGCTGAGGAAAAGGCTGAAGCTGAAGGAAAAACTGACGGAGACGGAAGTGAGTCAGAGAGCGGTGATGATTCTTCAGAAAAAGCGACTACAAAAAAGAAGACAGAAACAAAGTATGAGCTTGTAACGGTTAAGTCTCTGACCGTAACAATGGAAATATTTATGTGTGATAAGGTTGAGTAATTTGTTTAAGTTGACATAATATATGATTACGCGGAGAAGGAACAGGGAATATGGAGATTAAAAACAACAGAAACATACGAATAGGCGATGTTTTAAAGGAATTCGGATATGTTACCGAAGAACAGATCGAGGAGGCTATAGCATATCAGAAAACTCATGAGGGAGTACGTCTGGGTGGTGCTCTTATCGAACTCAATATCATTACAGAGAGACAGATGCTTGAGGCACTTGGGCAGAGACTTCAGTACAGGGTGGTTAATATTTCCGATATCACCTTCGATATAAATGCTGTTGAGATAATTCCGCGGCCTCTGTCTGAAAAATACTGTATACTTTCATATAAGGATGAGGATGGTGTTCTCTATATACTGACAAACGATCCGCTGAACTTCTACGGAATTGAGGATATCAGACAGGTTGCAGGTGAGGACCTTCATATCGAGCTCTGTGAGAAGAAACCTCTTGAAAATGCTATCCAGTATTACTATTCAGAGGTTTCGGCTAAGAAGGCGGCAGATAAGGCTGCAAAGTCAAACTTTGCCGAGGCGGAAGAGATTGAGGTAAATGTTGAGGATGCGGATGATGATACGCCTATCATCAATCTTCTTAATTCACTTATAATAAGAGCCTACAATTCGAATGTTTCCGATATTCATATCGAACCTTTTGAGAAACACACATCAGTAAGAATGCGTATGGATGGTGTTATTGTTGATTTCCTTACGCTTCAGAAAAATATACATAACTCCCTTATTGCTCGTATCAAGATCCTGGGTGATCTTGATATAGCTGAGAGAAGAGTTCCTCAGGACGGACATTTTAAAACTACCATTGACGGTACTCCTGTCAATGTCAGAGTTTCGGTTCTTCCTACTGTATTTGGAGAGAAGGCGGTTCTTCGACTTCTTGCCAGCTCGGCTACCATCGATCATTCCGGAACCTTCGGAATGAGTGAAAAGAATTACGAGATAGTAAAGGGCATGCTCAATTCTCCGAACGGCATCGTGTATGTTACCGGTCCTACCGGATCCGGAAAGTCAACTACTCTTTATATGATTCTCTCTGAACTCTCTCAGAGAGCGGTTAACATAATGACAATTGAGGATCCGGTTGAGAAGAATCTTCCGAAGCTCAATCAGACTCAGGTTAATGTTACTGCGGGTCTAACATTTGAGATCGGTCTTCGTGCTTTGCTCCGTCAGGATCCGGATATCATCATGCTCGGTGAGACTCGTGATGCTGAGACCGCATCAATCTCAGTCAGAGCAGCTATCACCGGTCACCTTGTTCTTTCAACACTTCATACCAATGATGCGGCTTCTTCTGTAACACGACTTATTGATATGGGCATTGAGCCATACATGCTCGCAAACTCTCTGGTTGGAATCATTGCTCAGAGACTTGTAAGAAAAGTTTGTCCGGCATGTTCGGTCTGGGCCGAAATGACTCCTGAAGAGGAGAGAATAGTCGGAAGAAGACTCCCACAGGTTAAACATATCGTCGGCTGTAAACAGTGTAACAATACCGGTTACCGGGGACGTATCTCCCTCCATGAGATACTTCCAATCGATAAAAATGTCAGAAAGATGATCTCTGAGAACAGAACAGCAGAAGAGATCAAGGAATATGGCGTAAAGGAGCTCGGTATGGAACCGTTAAAGAGCGGTGCAATCAGGCTGATCAACGAGGGTATTACAACAGTAGAAGAGCTTGCGAAGGTTGCATACTACGATTAATCTTATAATTATAATCGGACAAGACGAAAAATTGCGTCTTGTCCGTTTTTTTTGATAATTTTTTGGCTCATTTTTCAAAATATTACATTAATTTGTTGCGCATTTGTTGCGTTTTGGATGCTATAATTACAATTGTTGAAGGTGATGAGATTCAGATATGAGAATCGACATCTAAAAGGCGATATTTCCGATATAAATATTAAAAATTGTATCGGATAAATACAAAAATGTGAAGGGGCGTGATTGATACTGACGGAGTGTGACGGGAAAAAAGTGGTAAAAAAGAAGTAAATATACATAATGCACAAACGGATTTGTTTAAAATAGTGCAATGATACAAATTATGACAACGAGGCAAATATTTCTTGAAAAAAATGGTACTCGTTGATATAATAAAGTCATCTAGAATACGTGAGAATTATGAAAATGAAGGAGGATAAAACGTATGAAGAGAAAGACTAACAAAGATAAAGGTTTTACACTGGTTGAGCTGATTGTTGTTCTGGTTATCCTGGCTATACTTGCAGCAATTCTTGTTCCTGCACTTCTGGGATATATCGACAGAGCAAGAGAGAAACAGTACGTACTTAACGCTAAGTCAGCTCTTACAGCTACACAGGCTGAACTGTCATCTATCTATGGTGAGGATAGCAATACTCCTAAAACATTATTAGGCGATAGATCAGAAACAATTAAGAACACTGCAGATGTTCCGGGAGCATTCTATATCGTAACTACATTGGAAGATGGAACAGGTGAAGTAGGCGACAAGGATTATGCGCAGACATCTACTCCAGCAGATAAGGATCATCATAGTGATTATACAGTTAAGAAAGCACTTTATGTAGAAAAAGGTTATTATTGTGTATTTGATGGTTCTACATGGACAACAACTCAGGAAGAGCCTGATAACATGGATGATTACACACTGATTTTTGAATAAACATAGATTATTGTGTTTAGTATTATCTTAGTATTTTATTGGAACCGCAGACCAAATGGTCTGCGGTTTTTGTATGTACCAGAATTGATAATAAAGACTAAACAAGTTTGTTCTTTGGCTATAAAGCACCATCGAGGCATCCTGCGGGATGCCTTTTTTGGTATAAAAAAGAAACGTAGTACCCCGCATAAGCTATTGCTGTACGGCTCGGTTTGGTCATCAACCACATTTCTTTCGGGGGCGATTATAGCGGAGTATGATGATAAAGTAAATAACATATTTCAAAACAAACTCGTCCCTCAGGCCATCCGGCCAGCGTTATTTTTAGCCTTAGAGTAGAGAGACTATTGATGTAGATTATTATAGACAAAGATGTACATTCACTAATATGAACAAAGACATATACAAGGAATAAGATATTGACTGATATTTGTATAAGTGATAATATCCATATATATGATGATATTGATTGTTGACACGATATAACAAATTTGCTATTATAAGAAAGGAGAAAATTAATGTTTGATCTTATTTTTTTCAGGGATAAAGATGGTAATAGTGATGTTTTGGATTATTTATGCGAATTAAGAGACGAATCCTTTCGGAATAAGGATTGTAGAGTAAACCTAAACAAGATAACAGCATATATGGATATGTTGCAGGAATATGGAACGTTTATAGGAACTCCGTTTGTTAAATATATTGAAGATGATATTTGGGAGTTGAGTCCTTTATCAAATAGAATATTCTTTGCATTTATTAATAATGCTACATATATTGTGTTGAGCTGTTATATCAAAAAATCGAAGAAGACGCCTAAACGTGAGATTAAAAAGGCAAGGGACAGATTGGAAGAGTATAGAAGGAGAAATGTATAAATATGGATGAGTGGAGAGAACTCAGGAAAACTTTTAATTTTACTCCTGAAGAAGAAAAAATAATTGAATGTGAGAAAGAATTAATAAGAACTATGGTGAGAATACGTGAGGAGCAAGGCCTTTCTCAGGCTGAATTGGCAAGAATGAGTAACGTTAAGCAACCGGTCATTGCAAGAATGGAAAAAGCAGTTCATTCTCCTCAAATTGACAGCCTTCTTCGTATACTTACACCGATGGGCTATACTTTAAGCATTGTTCCAATTGGAAAGGATCCGGATGCCAAAGAGATGCTCGAGCAGGCAGAAGCCTGGGCGGCTTTAATGACAACTGTGAATAATACAGAAGATAATAAGGATTATGATAGGGAGATAATGAAGTGAATATCGCAGAAAGAATATTTGAAAGATTGAAGGAACTTAAGATGTCTCAGACTGAGTTTTCAGAGAAGACCGGAATCAAGATGTCAACTATGAGCGAGTGGAAGAAGAAGCGAACCAATCCTTCCTCTGAGAAGATCATGCCTATCTGCCTGGCTCTTGATGTATCACCGGAGTGGCTGCTTTCGGGTGCAGAGCGTAAGGGCAGGAACAGCAGTATTTCCAGTACGTATATTATCGATAAGGATTCTGAAATGGGGCTGCTGATTGATGCGTATTCCGGACTGGATCATGATATGCGCCAGAGACTTTTGGGATATGCGGAAGCGCTGAGAGAGTATAATTCATAGAATAACCAGGGTTGGATTAATATGGTTTTATCAGTATAATTGTAGTACTACTGGGAAATAATGTATAATTTGACGAGTTACCGGCAAATGTTTTATATTTTGATGAGTTGATCAGAAAAAAAGTAGAGAGACGAGGAATAGATTTTGATGAGCGAGATTTACGAACAGGCGAAGGAAGTTTTTGAGGAGATAAGCAGTAAGATCAATATGAGCATGGGTAATCTATTGGTGGTTGGATGCTCAACGAGTACGGTTCAGGGCGATATGCCGGGGATGAATTCCAGCGAAGAGATTGCGGATGAACTTTACAGAGCTGTGATTGAGACCTTCGGTGACAGCTTCGATATTGCGATCCAGTGCTGTGAGCATCTGAACAGAGCTCTTGTTATTGAGAGAGAAGTGGCTGAGAGATATGGCTTTGAGATAGTAAATGCAGTTCCTTACAAGAAGGGCGGCGGCGCTTTCGCTACGAAGCATTACTATAGCCTGAAGGATGCTGTGGTTGTTGAGAGTGTAAATGCAAAGGCAGTTGTCGGAATCGATATCGGCGGCGTTATGGTAGGAATGCACCTGAAGCCGGTGGTTGTTCCGATGAAGCTGCAGAACCGTCACATCGGAGAGGCTTTTGTACTCGCCGGCACAAGCCGCCTCAAATATATCGGTGGCGAGAGAGCGAGATATATGTAGATAAAAACTCATTCTGACGGAATCAACATATATGCGTTTCTTATTGCAGGATCATGTTGAATGTGTGCGTTTTAAACAGAATCAGTTTGCATGTGTACTATAAATTGAATATATTAATATACAGATGCTTAGATCCGCCGGAACAGAATGCGTGTTCCGGCGGATTTTGCTATTGAAATATATATGCAAAGTGACTATTATTATGAAGGGTGTAATGAACTGTATTTCACCACAATAACTGACATGAATGAGTGTTTAAATAATGGAATTGTATGAATCAATACAATTCATCAGGAGTTGGTCAGTACCAAACATTTTTTGAAATTGATTGTACTGAATCGATTTAACAGGAGGAAAGTATCATGGCTGACGGTGACAAGGTTAAAGAAAAGGATAAGAAGAACGAGGAATCCGGCGCCGAAGAGAAGATAATGAAGGACGTAAATGACTGCGCGATATATGATGCGAGGACTCTGGGCAATGGAAAGATTGCAGTACTCGGTTTTCAGCATATGTTTGCAATGTTCGGATCGACAGTGCTTGTTCCGGCGTTAACAGGTCTTTCGGTTTCGGCTACACTTCTTTTTGCAGGACTCGGAACACTTCTGTTTCATCTGATCACAAAGGGTAAGGTGCCTGCATTTCTTGGGTCATCCTTTGCTTTCCTTCCGGGATATTTTGCGATAGCTCCGAACGGAGAGAAGGAGCTGTTACCTTACGCATGTCTCGGCGTTGCGTGTGCCGGACTGGTATATCTCCTTATGGCCGGACTTATCAAGGTCTTTGGTGTTAAGAAGGTTATGAGATTTTTCCCGCCTATCGTTACAGGTCCGATAATCATCGCAATAGGTCTTACGCTTTCGAAGTCAGCAGTTGACAATTGCGCGAAAAACTGGCTTGTAGCGATGCTTGCTATTCTTATAGTTATTATTTGTAATATTTATGCAAAGGGCATGATCAGGATCGTTCCGATTCTTGTAGGAGTGCTCGGGGCATGTGCCATAGCTGCCGGTCTTGCGTATGTTTTCGGCCAGACCATTACTGTTAATGAAGGCGGAAATGCTGTGGAATATATCGCTATGGGCGGTTCAAACAAATTCATTCTCTTCAGTAAGTCAAGTCTTGATGCTATTAAGAATGCCGACTGGCTGGGATTTCCTGTAAAATCCGGAGATACGGTTTTCTCTGTATTTAAGGATCCGGATAAGAAGCTTATTATTTCGTCAATCGCAACCATCGTTCCGATAGCTCTTGCGACTATAGTTGAGCATATCGGCGATATTTCGGCTATTTCTTCAACGGTTGGAAGAAACTATATCAAGGATCCGGGACTTCACAGAACACTTACCGGTGACGGCGCAGCAACAGTTTTTGCTTCAATATTCGGAGCACCTGCAAATACAACCTACGGCGAGAACACAGGCGTTCTTTCACTTTCAAAGGTTTATGATCCGCGTGTTGTCAGACTTGCCGGACTCTTTGCAATGGTGTTTTCTTTCTGCCCGAAGTTTGCGGCATGTATATCAGCCATGCCTGTGCCGGTTCTCGGTGGTATATCACTCGTGCTTTACGGCATGATCTCTGCAATCGGTGTACGTAACGTGGTTGAGAATCACGTTGATTTCAGCAAGGCAAGAAATACGATAATAGCAGGACTTATCCTTGTTCTTTCTATCGGCGTTACTTACAGTACAGCCGGTGCAATCAAGTTCTATGTTGGCGATGTTAAGATATCGCTTTCCGGACTTGCGGTCGGATCCATTGTCGGAATCCTGATGAACGCGATCCTGAAGGGCAAGGACTATGAGTATGATGAGTAAAAAATAATATTTGCATTTTGTGGGCAAGATGTTATAACTGATTCAAAGGATATGATGATTGCAAGCAATCACCAATACAAAAACCCCAACAGTAGCCGCTGTTGGGGTTTTTCACGAAAAATACATATTTATTTATAGATAATCATATTGGTTTGTGATATACTGTGGGGTGGAGCGCTTCCGCCCCATTTTGTATTTGAAAAACAAAGAGATAATAAAATAAAACGGAGGACAAAAAATGTACGGTTTTGACGAAATCTTAAAAATCGATCCGGAAGTTGCAGCAGCGATGACCGACGAGATCACAAGGCAGAATGTAAACTTAGAGCTGATCGCATCAGAGAATATCGCTTCTAAGGCAGTTATGGCAGCTATGGGCAGCCCTCTTACCAATAAATATGCCGAGGGTTATCCTGGAAAGAGATACTACGGCGGATGTCAGTATGTAGACGTTGTTGAGGATCTTGCAAGAGAGAGAGCTAAGGAGCTCTTTGGCGCAGAGTATGCTAACGTTCAGCCTCATTCAGGCGCCCAGGCAAATATGGCTGTATTTTTTGCTATCATGAATCCTGGCGACACATACATGGGAATGTCTCTTGATCACGGCGGCCACCTTTCACACGGTTCACCTGTAAATATGTCAGGTAAATATTTCAACTGCGTGCCTTACGGTGTAAATGACGAAGGTCGTATCGATTATGATGAGGTTCTCCGCATCGCTAAGGAGTGCAAGCCTAAGATGATCATCGCCGGCGCATCTGCTTATGCAAGAGCTATTGATTTCAAGAAGTTCCGTGAGATCGCTGATGAAGTTGGCGCAGTTCTTATGGTTGATATGGCACATATCGCAGGTCTTATAGCTGCAGGAAAACACATGAGCCCGATCCCATACGCTCATGTTACAACTTCGACAACTCACAAGACTCTCCGCGGACCAAGAGGAGGACTTATCCTCTGCAGCGAAGAGGTTAATGCAAAATACAACTTCAACAAGGCTATTTTCCCTGGTATTCAGGGTGGTCCTCTTATGCATGTTATCGCAGGTAAGGCTGTCTGCTTCAAAGAGGCACTTTCTCAGGAATACAAGGATTACATGGGCAGAGTAGTTGAGAACGCTTCAACTCTTGCAAGTGCACTTATCGACAGAGGCTTTGATATTGTTTCAGGCGGTACAGACAACCACCTTATGCTTGTAGACCTCAGACGTCTTGACATCTCAGGTAAGGAAGTTGAGAAGCTTCTTGATGAGGTTCATATCACAGTAAATAAAAATACAGTTCCAAATGACCCACGTTCTCCATTTGTAACAAGCGGTGTCAGAGTAGGTACTCCTGCAGTTACAACAAGAGGAGCAGTTAAGGAAGATATGTACGTGATCGCTGATGCATTTAAGGCAGCAATCATTGATAAGGATAACGCAGCCGCAGAAGCTCTCGTTAAGAGCATCACCGATAAGTACCCGTTGTACGGGGGAGCGGCTTTAAATTAATAAATATAGCATACTAGATTCGCGCGTACATATACCTCTGAAGGCGTATTTTATCTACGCCTGAAGAGGTATATGTGAGTGCGAATCGGACTATATTAAAAGGAGTGGAAATGGACAACAATCCTAATAACAGAGATAATGGCGGTCCTAAGAAGAGCGGTCCTTCCGCGACTCTTATCATCCTCATTATTTCAATCGTTCTTACCCTTGTTTTCTGGCAGCAGTACAATGCCTACAAAACATCCGGGGAAGAAGAAGTTTCATATGACAAATTCATTACAATGGTAGACCAGAAGGAAGTCGAGAAGGTCGAAATATATGATGAAAAAATATATTTCACACCTAAACAGCAGACTGATATAACCAAGGATGTTACTTATTATGTTGTAAGAACTGATGATTACAGCCTTGTAGATCGTCTTGCTGCGGCAGATGTCAAGTTCTCCCAGATCGACGAGGGCGGCAATGCGATGATCCGTACGATTCTGTCCTACGTCATCATGATAGCTGTATTTTACATCTTTATGATGCTCATCATGAGAAGCGCCACCAAGGGCGGCGGGATCATGGGCGGTGTCGGCAAGTCCAATGCCAAGATGTATGTGCAGAAGAAGACCGGTATCACCTTCAAGGATGTTGCCGGTGAGGAAGAGGCCAAGGAATCACTGGTTGAGCTGGTTGATTTCCTTCACCAGCCTGAAAAATACACCGCAATCGGTGCGAAGCTGCCTCGAGGCGCCCTGCTTGTAGGCCCTCCTGGTACAGGTAAGACACTTCTTGCCAAGGCCGTTGCAGGTGAGGCAAACGTACCATTCTTCTCTATTTCCGGTTCGGAATTCGTTGAGATGTACGTCGGTGTCGGTGCAAGCCGAGTAAGAGACCTCTTTAAGCAGGCTAACGCAATGGCACCTTGTATTATATTTATCGATGAGATCGATGCCATCGGTCGAAGCCGTGATACCAGACATATGGGCGGCGATTCAGAGCGTGAGCAGACTCTTAACCAGCTGCTTTCAGAGATGGATGGTTTCGATACTTCGAAGGGTCTGATAGTCCTTGCGGCTACCAACAGGCCTGAGGTTCTTGATAAGGCGCTCCTTCGTCCGGGACGTTTCGACAGACGGGTTATTGTTGAGAAGCCTGACATGAAGGGCCGTGAAGACATCATCAAGGTTCATGCCAAGAACGTTAAGCTTGATGAAACGGTTAATATTCACGAGCTCGCACTTGCCACAAGTGGTGCGGTAGGTGCCGATCTTGCAAATATAGTTAATGAGGCTGCCCTCCTTGCAGTTCGTAAGGGAAGAGGCCTTGTATCGCAGAAGGATCTCATCGAGTCGGTTGAGGTTGTATTTGCAGGTAAGGAGAAGAAGGACCGTATCCTCAGCAAAGAGGAGAAGTCAATCGTTGCTTATCACGAGACCGGACATGCACTTCTTACAACACTTCAGAAGCATTCAATGCCTGTTCAGAGGATCACTATCATTCCGAGAACCATGGGTTCACTCGGTTATGTATGGCAGGTTCCTGAAGAGGAGAAATACCTCGAGACCAAGGCTGAGCTCGAGGCTCGTATAGTAGTTACCATGGGCGGCCGTGCAGCAGAAGAGCTGAAGTTCAATTCCGTTACGACCGGCGCCGCAAATGATATCGAGCAGGCAACCAAGATTGCCAAAGCTATGGTTACCATGTACGGTATGTCTGACCGCTTCGGTATGGTTCAGATGGAAGAGACCACAGGTCAGTACCTGGACAACAGGTCTTACTACAACTGTTCCGACAGGACAGCGGCTATGGTTGATGAGGAGATCAGACTTATCGTCAAGAGATGCTATGATAAGGCTATCATGCTTCTCAAGAAGAATGAGAAGATCCTTGATGCTGTTGCAGCTTTCCTTGTTGAGCATGAGACCATCACCGGTGAAGAATTCATGGACATCTTCAACAAGATCACTGCCAATCAGAAGGCAGTTTATGAGGTTGATGATGCATCAGGAAAATACTCTGTAAGACGCAGCTCTTATTCTGTAAGCGTTTCTGACAAAAAGCTTTCGGACGAAGAGGCTAAGGCACTTAAGAAAGCTGAGAAGAAAGCCGAGAAGAAGGCTAAGAAGGAAAAAGATAAGGATAAGAAGGACAAGGGTCTGAAGGCCATCCTCAAGGGCGTTAAGGGTAAGGATAAATACAAGGCTTATAAGCAGTACGAAGCCAGTGATGAATACTACGGCAAGTTCTCTATGGGAGACGATGAGGATGACGAGGATGATGTTCCTGTGAATCCGCTGATCGGTAAAAACAGCGCCGGACAGTCATCTGACAGAAGGGATTCTGTAGCTGCTCGTAATGATAATGCCGGATCGAATAATATCAGTTTTGATACGGATAATCGTTCAAATAATGATAAGAACAGCATGTACAAGACTCCGACAGAAGAGAAGACAACAGGCACTTATCATTCAGTAAATGCTTATTATCCTGCTCCTTCGGATAACAGTTCTTTGGAAGAAAATCAGATAACTGAGGTTTCTACAGATGTTGAAGCATCTTCTGAGACTGAAGCTACTTCAGAAGAGGCAGATAACAACTCGTCAGAAGAGAGAGTTGTAATGCCTTGGGAGAATTATCAGTCAGCTGAAGAGAAGAGAGCTGAGGCGGAAGAAGAGACTGAGGACGATGAATAGTATTATAACAAGCCATGTGTTCTTGATGCACAAGTGCATCAAGAACCGGCGCCATAGGCGCCGTATATTCACATAAAAAAACACAGATTGGTATGCAAGCATCCCATCTGTGTTTTTTTATGTGAATGCATGGCTTGTTACTTTGCTTTGCTCCAGCATCATGTTCCATGATGCTGCTCAGCTGCTGCGCAGCTGCGGTCGTGTTTCACACGACGAGTCCTCACTTCGTTCGGATCATGGGACCATCATCCACTTCGTGGATGCAATCCCATGACTTATTTGTTGCGCTTTTGTTATTATTGGTGGTATACGATTGTCATATGAAAAACATAGAATTATTATTGTTTTTTAGCGGATGAAATAATGATAATATAAACAAAACAAAGGATAATTATTTACCTAATAAAGAAGGAGATAAAGTCATGCCACAGCCACAGAAATTAGTTGATATTTATTCAATCGATGAGATCAAACGTATGACGAACATCGCAGGATCCGTACTGTATGGTATCCTCGGAGATACTTTACCGGATAATGAAAAGTTTGCGCTTCTCAGACAGATAAATACTTATGATATTGTTCAGACCAAGCCTGAGTACATATATCCGGTTTATAAAAATGTCATGCCGGGCTTTGCCGAGAGATTTAACGACGTAGATGAGTTTGACACTATTGTCAAGCTTAATGAGACGAGAAAGAATATTCCGTCAGACAATTACTATGGCAACAACGACTCTTCAGCAACGAGTTATCTTGATGATACCTTTGAGGAGGTTATTAAGTATTCCATAGAGCCTTTCAAGAAAATATCACAGCATCTGGACAACTATCTGAAGACGGCAATCCTTTCAGACAGTGAGATTGAATATGTAAAGACCTATAAGACTGTTGTTGACTGCATAGCAAATGGCAAGAGTATTAACCAGGTAATATATAAAAATCCTGCTTTCATGGTTTCTGAGCGATTTACCGGAGCTATGCTTAAAACAGAGACATATGGCGTGGCTCTTGAGATAACGAATGCAGAGAATAATGAGATTGGATTCGTATTGAAGAATAACTCTGATAAGAAAACGGTAAACTGGAAGAAAACGGTTCTTTCGATTGATAAAACTCCGATCATGGATATGATCAGACAGGGAAATAAGATCCAGGATGACCTTGCTGCATTTGAGATAGGCAATCTCAGCAGGGAGCAGCTTAAGAAGAGCTATAGAGACTATATTAAAACCTGCGAGAAGATGTTCACGATGTCGCAGGAGGAGTTCGACAAGATACAGGCCAGAGGCGGTCTTCAGAACAACTACGACAACTTTGTAAGCGGCTCAAGATCACATAACTATGCCCAGTATGATGCTGAAGCAAGACTTCAGCTTCTTGAGGCAGGCTATCCGATGTCTGATATCCCTGTCATGGCTCAGTTCTATGTAAATATGAAGCAGCTGAGCAGAAAGAATAATCTTCCGGGCGGAGATAAGTCAGAGAAGATTGATGCTGAATGTCAGGCTATGGAAGAGGTCTGGAACAGTGTAGTTAAGGCTCCTACGAAGGCTGATACACTTAATCTCGAGAGCAGAAAGCAGGGTATTGACAGACTTGCAAACTATACAAGAGATCTTATCGGCAGGATTGGTAACGGCGAATTCAAGAATACAGACCTTAATGAGGGCAGAGCAATGGCCACAATCCTTAAGGGGATTGAAACCAGAAAGGCAGCTGAGCCGAGCTTAAATGAGAAGATAGTTCTTGCCGGAACTGCAAAGGATATGTTCAATGCATTCAGAACAGTTGATCCTACGCATATCATATCTTCTTCAGAGTTCAAGGCTATGAAGAAGGCTGTTGAGAATCTTGCGTGGGTAAACAAGAAGGAGAATCCTGCAAAATACGATCTTCTTCGTGATGAGGTAATCAAGGCTACCAAGGCTTACCTCACAATGAAGAATAAAGAGATGAAGGATGGCAAGCATAAGAGGTCTGATCGTGAAGCTAAAAGAGTAAATTTTGCCAACGCTATCTATGACAGACTGACTCTTACCAAAACCAGAGATTACTACAGAGAGGCTGCCAAAGACAAGCGCTTTGTTGTAAATGATGATCTCTCATTTAAGAATGCCAAGGCATTCATCAGAGCAGAGAGACAGCTTAACTACGGAAGAAAGCAGTTTATTTCAGAACTTGAAGGTATAGCAAATGTCCTGATCAACACTCAGGATGACAGAAATAAGAATTTCGAAAACACTGAAGAGCTTGAGGGTTCAACCTCATATCAGCTTATGACTCAGTCACTTCAGCTTGCAATCAATAAACTGAAGAATCCTAATTCTAAACCGGATGACGTTAAGAGAGCACTCAGCCAGTATAATAAATGTGCCAGAAAATATATCAAGGAACATGAAGGCATAATATTTGGACCTGGAACAGGAAAGGGTCAGTCCAGACTTGAGATGGCAAAATACGGTGCAGGTCTTGTTCCGGGTATGATCAACTGCTATGACAATATGAGACGCGAGTTTAATCCTGTAAAGGATGAAACAGGCAAATCATATATGGATATGACAGCTCAGGAAATCGAGGATATGTCATTCCACCTTGAGGAGCTTCATGAGCAGGAAATGCTCAGTAGTTCTACCATCAGGACTGCGGATAATTTTGAGAGAACCTTTGAGTCTTCAAAGAAACAGATTGAGGTCAGGAAGCTTATTTCTGAGAAGAATAAGTTTATGAGTTCAAATTATTTCACCGATGCCAAGAGTGACAGATATGTTGCTCAGAAGAGCGGTGCAAGTGTTTCAGAGCTTGCAGGTAACTTCATCGCGAAGAAATACCTCGATAAGGTCTACAAGGTTGGCATTAAGCCTGAGGAGCTTGAGCAGATTGAGGAGGAGATTAAGAACGGAACCTACGACAGAGAGGTTGCTAGACTCCAGAAGAATCCTGTATTTAAGGCTGTTGTGAAGGGGTATCCTGAGAAGGCTTACAGCAAGTGGGAGGCAGTTGAGAGGAAGGCTGCCAAGATCCAGTCTGACTGCCAGAAGGAGCTTGATGACAATCTTAAGTTCAGAGTAGAGAATTGTACTACTCAGGGCGAATTTATCATTAATTACCACAGAAATGATATATGCGAGAATGCTGCTTCTGTAATGGTAAATCAGTCGATTGCGTCTAAGTCCGGTCAGATCATTGCTCAGGCAATCGCTGCCGATTCAAGTATAGATGCAAACGATGTTATTAAGGGACTTATTGAGAAGGAAACGCAGAACCTTAAGAATAAAGAGAATTACAGAGATAAGAATAATCGTGACCAGTTCGGTATTCATGAGTATGATGGCGATGTTAAGAGCGCTGAGACTATGCAGAAATACATCAGTAACGCAGCAAACAGAAAGAATGTATTTAACAGAATAGTGAACAGTACTCAGACATCACTTAAGAATAACGAGGTTAACAGAGTTGCAGCAGTGAGAGCTCAGAGACAGCTCGATGCGGCAAATAAGAGACCTTCAGCAATGGGCCGCTAGCGGTGCATCTGCAGCTTGCGGACAGCATCGACACGATTTTCGGAACCTGTCTTCTTCAGCAGGTTGGATATATGAAAACGAACGGTGCTTTTTGATATAAAGTATTTATCAGCAATCTCACTGTCACTGAGACCATCCTTTATACAACTAAGTATATCGGACTCTCTGGCGGTGAGATTGTATTGTTTAGAGAAATGTGCAAGGAGATTTTCCTCGGTAACAGGATGCTCCTTTGGTGCTTTTCCGAGCATATAATAAACAAAGAGTATAAGCAGAACGGAAAAGATAGCTGTTGATATCAGGAGCTGGGCTATCAGTGGGATTTCTACATAATAAAACAGAAGAGTTACGAAAACATCCACAAGCCTTGAAAGCATAAGGCCATATGCCGCAAAAGGCAGAAAGCAGGATGAATCCTTTTTCATGTCTGAGAAAGCAACTACTCTGTATACTGCAAGAAATCCGATGAAAAGGTAGCTTAAACAGACTGCCAGAGTTCCGTTTTCACTATGAAAGAGAATGGATGTGGCAATCAGCGGATAGGTCAGACTTGCAAGTGTGAAGAGTTCTCCGAGCGGTCTTGACTTGTCTATTATAAAGCCTGCAGAGATGAGCCCTACGGCATAGAAGGCTCTTCCAAGAGTAAAGTTTGCATTGGAGGTTCCCGGCAGTGACAGGTACAGTCCCGAACCGAGGGAACTTACAAATGACATAATGAGTATAAAAGAAGCAATCCATTTGAAGCTTTTCTTTATTTTCGGACTTTTTTCCGAAGCCGGATCATAGTACATGGTTTCGGAATCGTTTTCCTTGTTCTGAAGTCCGTTTTCGGCGGTATCAGGAGATAATATCGGAAGATCGTCACCATAATAAACTGTCATGATCGTTATAACTGCAAATATTATGTAAACATAAACGGCGGATTCTGAAACAAGAAATTTAGAACCGTCAATCAGTGTCATAAAATACGTTCCTACCGAAGCAACAGCATAGCTGAAGCCGTAGGATTTACCGAGTTCATTGTCCTTAACGAAGGAAGAGAGGAATGTGAGATAATACCCGAAATATATTCCGACCAGCAGGTTGAAGAGGCTTCCGAAGATTATTATGGAAGGGCCATTTTTGATAAGGAGCATACAGGACATAAACGGAATACCGATGAGCAGCGCCACGATAAAGGCCTGCTTCTTTCTGAAGAGCTTTGGTCTTCTGCGTACTATGAAGATGAAGAGTATTACTCCGAGAGCCTGCAGGAGATAATTGAGTCCTGAGGTTATAAGATCAACAAAACCATCGGAATAATAATCCGTAAGAATATACATCTGTGACATATATGCTGATCCGGTATAGAAAAAGCAGAATGCTACCATGAGAGTATAAAGTATAGTTTTGTTGTTTTTCATATTTCTTATCTTATCCATTTGAAACTGCCTCTTTAAGATAAATATGAAAAGATTTTAACATATTAATTGTTTTTGAACAATATCTGCAAATGACGTATTTGCGTGCCCTGTCATTAATCAAACTTGTTTTTTTATAAAATTTAATGATATGTTTATGATGTATTATTGGGAGAAATATGCCTTTCACCGGGTTACAAAAGGGGTGTTCTCAAATCGGATCATTTTTGAGGGGGAACTGAGAGCTATAAAGGTGATAGGATTAATTGTTTCCCCTGATAGATTGAAATGATCCAAAGATATGATAACAGGAGGGATGTTATGAAAAAAGCAGCAAAAAAGAGAGGCCTGTATTTTGCCCTGGCTTTTATGCTGACTGTGGGATTCTGTCTCGCAGGTATTCCGGCGAAAAGGGTTAGAGCAGGACTTGAGGGAGCCGTCCTTAAGATCGGCGATACGACCATAGTTGATAATGGTCAGTTCGTTGATAATAATGATGGCGATGATGATGCCTATATCGGGCAGAATTTTAAAGTTGTAGAAGATGGAACCAATTACAGAATCACGCTTTCACCGGGAGATTTCGGAGCTATCTATGTAAAAAATATGGCTCTGTTTATTTCGGTAGATGCATCGGGAGACTATAATATCGCAAAGAATAAGGATGCAGATTCGGATTATTATGATTACTCGGTTTATTGTGAAGGTGGACGTATTGAATTTCTTGATGCACCTGCTCCACTCGATGGCAGTGAGGAGATTCTTCCAACATTCAATTTTGAAGGCGGAATCAGTAATGGCGGTGCAGCACTGAGATTCAGTGAAGGTACATTTTTTATTGGTAACGGATATGATCCGGCATCTGTCGGTATCGCAGGATTTGGTATAGCTCGTGAGCAGGACGAGCAGTATTCAATCTACCTTAAGGGACGCTGCTACGTCAATATTTATGCTGATACTGCTATAGGCGGAGGCCCCGGACCTGACGATGCATATGCTTATGTCGAAGTTACAAATGGTGCGTTTTTACATATTGATGCCACTGAGTGTGCATGTGATGTTCCTGCACAGTATACTGTCAGCCATGAAGGTGGGGTTTATGTAACAAATGTTGAAGCCGGAGTTGATCAGGGTTCAAACAAGTATATCTGCAGCTATATTGATCCTGATAAAGAAGGATATGATGTAAATTACCGTAAGCAGAACGACGGTGATCCAAGTGGCAAGCAGAACAATACAACCTACAAGGAAACGCAGAATGGTGACGATAATGAGTACTACTCAATGTCTCTTACAGATGGCGCACTTGAGCTTATTTCCAAGCAGAAGCAGCTTACAGCTTTCGGATGGAATACAACGGATATTAAGAACGGCGGTGGTTTTAAGGTATTAAACGGTGTCGGATTCCTCATGAATGTTACTACCGACGAAGAGGGAAATGAAGATTATACCTATAACCTCATCCAGGGAACGGAGCTTGAGATAGAAGTCCTTCCAAAGTACGGTTATCAGTTTAATGTAGATGATATTACACGTGCTGCTAATGATGTTGAAAAAGATGATATTAAAGCTCAGAATGATGTAGCTACATATAAGCTTCCTGTAAGTCTGTGGAACGTTCATCTTGCAGAAGCTTACAGAGGAGCTACAAACGATGCGGATGCATCGAAGGCAACAAGCATTGATGGTGCTAATATCGTACTTGATAAAGCTGAGGATACCAGTAATTTCAACGGAAATCTCAGACTCACTGTAGAAGATGCCGAGAATGCAAATGAAGAAGGTCTGATGAACGAACTTGGTGATGATAAGGATGATTATGAACTCTTTGGAGTATATGACCTTACAGTTAATTCCGTAGTTACACAGGGTGATACTGATGGTGTGTGGAAATCAGAGCCTATTACGGAATTCCAGAAGGATGCTGAAGTTTATCTCTATCTTGAAGGAGAGGTAGAGCCGGGAACAAAGGCTAAGGTTGTTCGTGAGCATCAGAACGGAAAGAACGTTGAAACAGAAGTACTTGAAGGCGAGGTTGTTGAAGTACAGGTACCTGGAGAAAATGGCGAAGGAACGAATTCTGTTCCTGCAGTACGCGTTAGTTCTGACAGATTTTCTACCTACGCTATCGCATTGGAAGCTACGTCTGATGACGATGACGACGATGATGACGATGACGACGATGATGACGATGACGACGATGATGACAATGATGACGATGACGACGACGATGATGACGACGGTGACGGTGACGATGATGACAACGATGACGAAGGTGACGACGATGTAGATGATGATGGTGACGGCGACGATATAGAGCCGGGGCCTGATCCTGAACCAATCCCTGAACCTGGCCCTGAAGAGCAGCGTATCCTTGTAAAGGATGAGGCAACAGGTATCAATGTCGAGATCAGAGCTTATGAGGGTACTGAACATTATAAGCTCAGAATTGAGAGCTTTGATCTTTTGGGTGCGCCGGAGGATGAGCTTGCAGAGGGCAAGGAATTCCTGAATATACCTGAGGGATACGAATTCCTTGAGGCACATGAGATATTCATGTTATCTGATATAAATGAGGAAGGCGAATTCACAGGAAAGTTTGATTATGAGGTTTATGGCAGAGAGCCGGTTATCTATATCCCGGTAGAACAGTACCTTGAGGTATGTGATCTTAAACTTCTTTACTACGTTCATGATGATTGGGAAACAAAGGTTGAATATCCTGAGTTCACAATTGAGAACGGAATGCTTGTAGTATCAGGAGAAGGCATTGAAACAGATGGTGACTTTGTCTTACTCGGCAAGGCTATTGAATGGAACAGAATCACTATTACGGATCAAGCTACCGGAATAAGCGTTACATTCCTTGCTCCGGATGGTCCTGAAAACTATAAGCTGGATATTGAAGAACAACTCGGTGAAATTAATGATGAAACTATGGATTATCTCAGATTAGTCTATGATGTCCCTGAAGATTATGAAGTAGCTTCAGTTCCGGTGTTAAGGATCGTATCATCTGATCCGGATAAGGATATTACGTATTATAATCGTCTGCCGGTTACATATTTACCGCTTGGTGAGGATGTAATTGAACTGTATAATATCAAAATACTCTATATAAATGCTGAAGATGAGTCAGATTACAAGTATCTCGATTTCACTGTTGAGGGTGGTAATGTCGTAATTGATCAGGAATTGGACGGAACCTTTGTCATCCTTGTTTCTCCGAAAGAGGCAGAAACAGAGGCTCCAACAGAAGAACCATCTTCTGAGTCTGTGACAGAAGTGCCTTCAAGTGAAACACCAACATCAGAGGCAACTTCTGCCAAAGAAGCTGATATATCGACAGAGGCTGCGACAGAAGCAACTACTCAGGCCGGGGATTCTTCACCGCAGACCGGAGACAGCAGTGATCCTGCACTTATGCTTATGCTTCTCTTTGCATCGGCAGGTCTTGTGATCATGTCTATGAAGAAGAGCAAAGAAATGAGAAATAAGTGATCATTTATATGATCATAATTGAAAAATGATATTTGATCATTATTGATCATAACAAAGGGGCTGCCGGTTCGGCAGCCCCTTACGTCTTATATGAATATGTGATGCTACGTATATGTTGATATATGGAGGTAATAATACGTCGGACCATGGAGTATATGATGCTGTGTATTATCTCTCCGACAATTCGTCGAGTGTTTTACCATAAGATGGGATGAAATCACGCATAAAATCAGAAACCTCAGGAAGCTCATCGGCAAGATTGGTGAGCTTCTTTTCTATGCTCGCCTTTGCACTGCGGAATTCTCTGTTACCGGAGTTTTCTTCTTCAATACATTTGATATAGGCGGAGAGCTTGTCGGCAGCCTTGACGAGACGACGCATGTAGCGGTCGTTTTCGGTGTTTTCTGCTCTGTAAAGCTTCTCGAATTCAGGTCGCAGGTCGTTAGGAAGCTCATTCAGAAGTTTCTTCTCGGCGATTGATTCAACCTCCTTGTAGGCTGCTTTGATATCCTCGTTGTAATATTTTACTGGGGTAGGCATATCGCCTGTGATGATCTCCGAAGAATCATGATAGAGTCCGATAAGAGCGGCCTTATCACTGTCGAGGGATTTGCCGTAGCGTACATTTCCGATAACGCATAAAGCGTGTGAGATCATCGCTACCTCAAGACTGTGCTCTGACAGATTCTCGGCCCTTGAGTTTCTCATGAGCGCCCAACGCTCGATATATTTCATTCTTGATATAGTTGCAAAGAAATTGTAGTTCATATTTTCACCATCCGCTTTTTATTTATGACATAATTATATCTGTGTGTATTGCTTAATTCAATACAAACATTCAAAGCGAGAGAAGGTGTGATAATAATTGTACATTTCTTTTGACATACTGCATGTATTGTTGCAAAATGTAATGGAGAGGGTCATCAGATCTCTTGATATGATGTTGGAGGGAATTTAGTTGAAGCTGAAAAATCTTTTACAGTACAATGATATAGTGATCCAGTGCCATGACAATCCGGATGCGGATGCACTTGCATCGGGATACGCGCTGTATTGGTATCTGGAGCAGAAGGGGAAGAGTCCGAGGTTTATCTACCGCGGACGTAATCAGGTGCAGAAGAGTAATCTTATGATCATGATCGATCAGCTTTCCGTGCCGGTAAGCTACGAACCGGATTTTGAGGAGAAGCCGGAGCTTCTGGTAACGGTTGACTGTCAGTACGGTGAGAAAAATGTCACAAAAACAGAAGCCGGTACAGTTGCTGTTATAGACCACCATGAGTCTATGATCAAAGCCGGAAAGGAATCTGATGAGAATCATGAGATCCGTGCAAATATAGGCAGCTGCGCGACTATCCTCTGGGATATGATCCGCGAGGAAGGACTGGATGTTAACGAAAACAGAAAGCTTGCAACAGCCATGTATTACGGACTTTTTACAGATACAAACAGGCTTTCCGAGGTGTCTCATCCGCTTGACCGTGATATGATCGATAACCTGATTATCATGAAAAGTCTGATCACTGAGATGTCCAATTCAAATATAACCCTGCGTGAGCTGAAGATAACAGGAAGGGCGATAATGGACTATCAGTATTTTTACGACAACAGATATATGATCATCTGTGCCGAAAAATGCGATCCCAACATCCTCGGAGTTATAAGTGATTTTGCTATGGAAACAGCCGGTGTTAATGTGTGTATGGCTTACTACAGCGCACCTTCGGAGATTAAGTTTTCTGTAAGAAGCTGCGTCAAGGAGGTTCATGCGGATGAACTGGCAGCCTTTCTTGCGGAAGGACTCGGCGGTGGCGGAGGCCATATAACCAAAGCCGGAGGTACTATAAGACCGGAAAAACTGATGAGAAGCATCGGTGGCAGCTTCACAGAGGATGAAATAAATGAAAAACAGCTGGCCAAGGTGGCAGCGGAGCATTTTAAGAGTAAATTTGCACTTTATTTTGAAAGCTATGAGATCATCTATGCAAGAACTGCAGAAATCGATATGACAGGCATGAAGCTTTATGAGAAGCTTCCACAGGAACTGGGTGTTGCCAAACTCACAGATATCTTTCCGGCAGGTACCAGAGTCGGCATAAGAACGCTTGAGGGCGACATTGATATAGATATAAATGATGAACTGTATCTTATGATAGGAATTGAAGGAGAGGTTTATCCGATCAAGGCCGAAAAGCTTGCGAGAAGCTACAATATGCTTGATAAGCGTTATGAAAGAACGCTCGAATATTCACCAAGCATCCGCAACAGCCTTACAGGAGAGGTTCGCAAGGTTCTTGAGTACTCGCATACTGTCATTAGCACGGGAATATCGCGTATTTACGCACGGCCTCTTAATCGGAGCGTCAAGCTTTTCACAGCCTGGGACGAAGAAAAATACTACTCGGGTGATCCGGGAGATTATATCGCCGTCCGCGAGGATGACCCACACGACATATATGTCATTCGCGAGCGCCTCTTCCCACAGTTATATAAAGAAATATAAAAAACAAGCCATGCTCTGTTCTTGATCCACTGCGTGAATCAAGAACCATCGCCGTAGGCTCCTGTATGCGAAAAAACAAGCCATGCTCTGTTCTTGATCCACTGCATGAATCAAGAACCATCGCCGTAGGCGCCGTATACGAAAAAAACATAATGCACAGAATGGTATGCAAGCATCCCATCTGAGCATTATGTTTTTTTCGTGCATGGCTTGTTACATTAGCTTAGTGTTCAAGTCCATATTCCGATTTCTCCTCATCAGTCATCTCAAGACCATTGAGGAACTTTTTACCCTTTTCCATCAGCTCATCCACGGTATAATGCTTAAAATACCCCAGATGAAATTTTGTCTTGCTGTTATATGAGTAGGACATAAAGTGATCCGTAGGACCATGATGTCCGAGACAGTAGTTGAGATTTGTAATCTCATACCAGCTCTTTGTATCGATAACGTCAGTCAGCTGGCCAATCTGTATATACAGAAGATGGTTCTTTTTGTCATATTCAAACTTGGCTACGTTTTTTGCAGCGATATAGGTTGAAAGATCACATCTGCTAATGAAGGAACCATCAGCTATTTTGTATCTGTAAAGTGTTCCGTTTGAGTATGGAACAAGAAGCTCGCCATCCAGACAGAAGAGACCGATAGGCGTTGTGCCCGGACAGGTGAAATAGTATTTCAGCGAACCTTTTCTGTCAAACGCTCCAATTGTACTTTCATCGGTTGCTATGATCAGCTCCTCAGTATCATCATAGACGCAGTATTTACCGCCGGTCCATGCATATGGAGACTCAATATTTACGGTTTTTTTGGTATTCGTATCGATCAGGAAATCATCGCGCTCTGTCGGATAATATATAATCTCCGCATCCTTTATGTATATAGGAGATGTGCTGTATGATTTGTATTCATTGCCAATAGGATAGATTGCGGTCTTTCCGGTTTTGGTATCATACATCCCGACAGAAAATGCATTGTCCGGATCATTAACAACATACACCAGCTTATCGTCAGTAAGCTCTGCTATGTGGTCTGTAAGTGATGAAACGTCCGAAAGGAATGAGTCACTGACCTCACCGGTTGACAGGTTTACTGAAGTCAGAACAGTTTCAAGGTTCTTGAACTGGACGAGATAGTAGTAGCCTCCACTTGCTCCGAGCAGCTTATGGTTAGCTACGAATTCGTGGCTAGCATCCGATGCAATACGCCACATAACTCTGTTTTCGTTTGGATCTACAAGCGTCAGGGTTTTTACACCTTCTTCATCTGACATGACTGCCAGAACTTCGTCATCGAGAGTAAAATTATGAAGCAGTTCACTGATAACAAGATTTTCATCGATTTCCTGCCATTCATCATCACCTACATGAAGTCCGTAGTAGATGATATCTCTTGAAAAATCCTGATGAACATAAACGCCGTTACTGATATCGACCTTATCAAGGTTATCCGTAAATTCATTAAGTACTGATACTGCGTTTTCTCCGTATGACGGATATGGATTTACCAGTTGACCATCAGTGGTTATGTATAACGGCCATCCGTCACCGTCGCGGTCACTGATATCTATGATAGAAGAGTTTGTATTATGGCTGTAGTAGCATGTTCCGTTATCCAGGTCGTAGATCTCGGCTATATTTCCGCAGAAATAAGCCACCTGATTATCCTGAAGTATAGGCATGAATTCGCTGGCGAGAACAACCTCGGTACTTACCAGATCATGACTCCAGTTTTTGATGAGCGTTTTAGCATTGAGACATTCTATAAGAGTATGATCCTGGTTAAGAAATGTCATTTCCGATATGGTCATGCTGCTGCTTGAGGATTTTCCCGAATAGGCTATCATAATACGGTTATCATCAGCCCATGCGAT
>OCTW011615769.1_pt1 | contig 39575 bp, 36 predicted proteins | sample 1539671 | NCBI WGS metagenome assembly OCTW01 (sample SAMN02144230, study PRJEB22623) | gut metagenome | biome: sheep rumen | host: Ovis aries | place: New Zealand
AGCATATCCGAGTATTTACTACCTAAAAAGGTTTTAGGTACATATACGAGGATAATGTCCGCGAACGGTAATCCAATACGTCAAAGATCATATTTTATCACAAGCAGTACATACCGAAGTATGCACTGACGCATTGCCAATTTCTTCTCTCGGTCTTGTCTCGGTTGTGAGTCGGTCATCGGTCGGTGGATAAAACAACACACGCGCGTACAATAATAAGAGTACGCGCGTGTGTGCAAAAGACTAAGATACGAGTGCCTTAGGATCCTAGTTTGTTATACTACTCCGCTGAAGCCCATGAACGCCATCGCCAGCAGACCTGCGGTCAGAAGGGCAATAGGCGTACCCTTCATTGCTTCGGGCACTTTGTTCATTGCCAGCTGCTCGCGGATACCTGCGAAGAGGATCAGGGCAAGAGCAAAGCCAACGGCTGTAGCGAAGGCATAAACGGTACCGGAGAGGAGTCCGTACTCTGCGCCGAGCGGCAGTTTAGCCAGCAGCTTGTTCTGGTCAGCCACGATAAGAGCTACACCGAGAATACAGCAGTTGGTGGTGATCAGCGGCAGGAAGACACCGAGTGCCTGGTAGAGCGCCGGAGACACTTTCTTCAGCATGATTTCGATCATCTGCACAAGCGCAGCGATGACGAGGATGAAGAGGATGGTCTGGAGGAACTCAATGCCCCAAAGCACCAACAGCTTCTGCAGCAGATAGGTAACAACCGTAGCAAGGGTGAGGACGAACGTTACAGCGGCTCCCATACCCAGCGCGGTGTCAATCTTCTTACTTACACCCAGGAACGGGCAGATGCCCAGGAACTGGCTCAATACAATATTGTTAACAAATATTGCAGAGATAAATATCAGAAAGTATACCATAAAGCTATTTACAATTTAATCATTTACAATTTGGTCATTTACTTCTTCTGCAGTTTGTTGACGGCAGCCATGAGGTATGCCAAGCAGATGAATGCACCCGGTGCGAGGACGAAGATCAGTGCAGCGAAATGGCTGCTGTAGATCTGGAGTCCGAAGACGGTTCCTGCACCCAGGAACTCGCGGATGACGCCCAGCACGGTGAGCGAGAGGGTGAAGCCGAGGCCCATACCCAGTCCGTCGAGAGCCGAGAGTCCGACGCTGTTCTTTGCTGCAAACGCCTCGGCACGGCCGAGCACGATACAGTTCACCACAATCAGCGGAATGAACAGACCCAACACATCATAGATAGCCGGCAAATAAGCCTGCATCACGAGCTGAACCATGGTTACGAACGTAGCGATAACGACGATGAATGCCGGGATACGCACTTTGTCCGGAATGAGGTTCTTGAGCAGCGAGATCACTACGTTCGAGCATACGAGCACGAACAAAGTAGCCAAGCCCATAGACATACCGTTGATAGCGCTGGTGGTAGTAGCCAGAGTAGGACACATACCTAAAACCAACGCGAAAGTAGGATTCTCCTTGAGAATACCGTTGGTGAGTGTTTTAAGACCATTATTCATGACTTACCTCCGTTTCTTGTGCTTCTTGAGCGGGTTGTTCTTGTAATTGCGAAGCGCCGGTAGCTGCCTCAACAGGCTGTGCAGCGATGGCAGCATAGGCTTTGTTGATTGCTTTAAGGAACGCGCGGGAAGAGATCGTAGCGGCTGTGATAGCATCTACCTCTCCGCCGTCCTTGGAGACAGCGAGTTCTCCGGCTTTCTTACCGATGATAGAGCGGTTGCCGGCTGCGTCTTTGAACCAGTGGTCGATGTGCGCGCCCAGACCCGGAGTCTCCGTCTGTTTGAGCACTACATAATCCAACACTTGGCCTTCCGCATCCAGACCGACCATGATCACTTGCGGTCCGTCGAAACCAACTTCCGAGGTCTCCACTGCAGTAGCGATCCACTGATCATTAGCATAGGCTTTGTAAATCTTCAAACCCTCTACCTCTTCCGGTTCGGCTATTGTGCAGCCATCCGGCAGCACGGCGAGGATAGCGGCTTGCTGTTTCTGCGCTTCCTGACGGGCGATATTCTCCGCCGTAAGGATATATACGCCGGCGAGAGCTCCTGCGGCTACCACGGATATGATAACCAGGGAGAGCACCATATTCTTGAATGTACTTTCTAACTTTGCCATAAATTCATTTATAATTTAGTCATTTACCAATACGAATTTATTTCTTTTTCTCGCCGAAACGCTGCGGACGGATCTTATTCAGCAGAGGAACGCAGGCATTCATGATCAGGATGGCGAACGACATACCTTCAGGGTAGTTACCCCATGTACGGATGACCATCACGATGAAACCGATACCGATACCGAAGATGATCTTGCCCCACGCGCTCATCGGGCTGGTGACATAATCGGTAGCCATGAAGAACGCACCCAGCATGAGACCTCCGGTGAGAAGTTCGTAAGCTACATAATGGCATGTGTCCATACCCTCCGGCAGTACACCCGCCCAACCGGTGCAAGCAGCGAAGCATGCCACGGTAGCGATAATGGAAACAGGGATATGCCATGTGATGACGCGGCAGCAGATCAGGAACAGACCTCCGATGATAAGCGCCAGCGCGCATACCTCACCGAGCGAACCGCCCATCACGCCGAGGAAAGCATCCTTGAGTGCCGGCAACTGGTCGATTGCAGAGGCGTCACCGTTAACGATGTTCTTGAGGTAGAAGAGCGGTGTGGCACCGGTCTCCGCGTCCACATACGAGCCTGCGAAACCTTGCGGAGTCGGCCATGTGGTCATTTGTGCAGGATAGGCGATCAGCAGGAAGACACGACCTACCAGAGCGGGGTTGAACGGGTTCTGTCCCAGACCGCCGAAGGTCATCTTGCCTATGCCGATAGCTACCACTGCGCCGATGACTACAATCCACCAGTCCAGGTTGGACGGCAGGTTGAAAGCCAGCAACAGACCCGTCAGAACAGCTGAGAGGTCTCCTATCGTTTGTTTGTGCTCTTTGAGCAAATAACGGCTGATGACATACTCGGTGCAGACACATGCGAGCACGGAGATACAAGCCGTGATGAGTGCGCCCCAGCCGAACTCGATCACCGAAACCACGTAAGCGGGCAGCAGCGCGAGAATGACCAGAAACATATTCCGGCGGACAGAATCGCCGCTATGGGCGTGCGGAGCCGGAGAGGTTATAAAATTTTTCATTTTATATTAGTAATTAGTAATTGGTTAGTTGTTATTTATTTTTTCGCAGCAGCTGCACGTTCACGGAGGATGGCACCCACTTTGGCTTTACCCGGACGGATTCCGTCGAGCAGACGGCGGTGTGCAGGACAGGTAAAGACGCAGCAACCGCAGTCGATGCAGTCCATGATGTCATGCTTCTCCAGCTCGTCGTACATCTCCAGTTCCGCCATGCGGCTGAGCAGATACGGCTCCAGACCCATCGGGCAAGCCTGTACGCATTTGCCGCAACGGATACAGTTCTCTTCCTCCGGACGGACACTCTCTTCTTCGCTCAGGAAGAGAAGACCCGACAGACGTTTGTTGGCAGGCATGCCTTCGATATGATCCATGGCGCGACCCATCATCGGACCGCCGCCGATGATCTTGCCTGTATCCGCAGGAACACCTCCTGCGAGAGCGATAACTTCCTTGATCGGAGTACCGAAACGAACGGAGTAGTTACCCGGTTTGGCAACATGCTTGCCCGTCACGGTCATCACACGCGAGATAAGCGGTTTGTTTTTCTGCACCGCTTCATATACTGCGTAGATAGTAGCTACGTTGTCCACTACTGCACCTACCTCGATAGGCAGTGCTCCGGAGGGTACCTGGCGTCCGATACAAGCATCGATGAGCTGTTTCTCGCCACCCTGCGGGTATTTGAGTTTGAGCGGCTGTACCTCGATTCCCAGTTGTTTCTCAGCCAGGTCACGCATATGCTCGATGGCATCGGGTTTGTTGTTCTCGATACCGATGATGGCGCGTTCTACGCCGAGGGCTTTCTTTAGGATCTGGATACCGATAATGATCTCCTCGCCATGCTCCATCATCAGCTGGTGGTCGCATGTCAGATACGGTTCGCACTCTACGCCGTTGACGATCAGCACTTCTGCTTTCTTTCCCGGAGGGGGCAGCAGTTTGACATGTGTCGGGAAACAAGCGCCACCGAGACCTACGATACCGGCTGCCGAGATCTTGTCGATGATAGCCTTCGGTTCGAGCGTACACTGACGGATAATATCGGGTGTGCGGTCAATCTCCGGAATCCAGGTATCACCTTCTACATCAATGAAAATTGCCTGTCCGGGAGCGCCCCAAGCATCGGTCCAGTCGCCTATTTTAGTGACGGTACCACTAACCGGCGAACAGATGTTCGCACTCACGAACCCGCCGGCCTTAGCCAGCAGTTCGCCCACTTTCACTTTCGCTCCGGCTTCTACCACAGCTTGCGCGGGCGCACCGATATGCTGAACAAGCGGAATGATCGCTTGTTTAGGCAGCGGACAGGCCGTTATAGGCTGGTGAGCGGAGAATTGTTTGTTGTCTTGCGGATGAACTCCGCCAATATGAAAAGTCTTCATTTATTTGATCATTTACACATTTTCACATTCTACTCATTTTTGCGCCATAAGGATAGAGGCAGGGAACGCAGCTCTCGGCGTAGCGAGCGCTTTGATCTTCGCGGCGATAGCAGGGTCGAAGCCTTTCTTGTCTCCTGCTTCGGCTGCCGGTGTCTCCTCCTGCGCATCGGCAGGGGTAAGGATTGCTTTCACTTGTTCCATTGTCGGTTCGCCGCCTACGGGGCAAGCAAGACCGTCAATGCCACCGGCCTTGACGCATGCTTCCGCGAAATTACGGCATCCGGCAAATCCGCATCCGCCGCAGTTGGCACCAGGCAGCACCGCTGCCACAAGGTCAATGCGGGGATCTTCTTCCACTTTGAAGTACAGGCTGACCACATACAGCAGAATGGCTGCGAGTAATGCTACAACGCCCAGAACTCCCATTGAAATCAGAATTAAATTCATGTTTGTTGGATTTTTTGTTTATGTTGTTAATATTAGATGTTTTATAATTTCCGCGCTGTGAAGCTGAACTCTTTCTGTAGGCGGTGGCGGAAGATGCTGAGGCCTATATAATAGAGTGCGATGCCACAGAGCGACAAGGTGCCCACAACGGATTCGGGCAAATCGGTACAGGCGGTCAGCAGCGCTAATACTGCCAGCATCACAAAGAAGGGCAGTATATAAGCCAGCAGGACGGCTTTCCATGCCAGTTTCTCATGTACCAGCACTTCTACCTTGTCGCCTGCTTCCATGGGCTCCGTCATGACCGCATCCATCTCCTTTACCTGGCTCTCGGCGGACATGCACATCGACTTGGCTTTGCATGCCGAACAGGCGCTCGTCTGCACAATCTGGATGTGCGCCAGACCCTCTCTGGTGCTTACTACGATACCCTCATGTTTGATCAATTCGTCCATGCCCATACTTAAAGCGGGTGCAAAGATAGTGTTTTTTTTTCATATACGCAAGCGCACGCGGACTTTATTTCAAAAAATACGCATTTTAGGGCTAAAAATACGCAGATTTGCAGGTTCTATTTTTAAATATCATTTTTTTTTCGTACCTTTGCACGCTAAATTTGAGTTAATATGCCCAGGACATCATCCAAACTGAACAATACGGCTGCCTCCTCTCCGTCCGCTCGCACGATCAAAGTAGAGAGACCGAGAGTGTGGGACAGCATCAAACGTGTCTGTCAGGCTCGCGAGACCCGTATGATTGCGGGGGTAGTGCTGCTGACTTTTTCCGTAATCGCTTTGTTGGCGTACGTGAGCTATCTCTTCACGGGCTCCTATGACCAGTCAATCCTTTCGATGGATCGTCCCGACCGGTTGGCTAACCGCGAGGAGATCCGTAATATGCTGGGCTTGCCGGGAGCTATGCTGGCGCGCTTCCTGATTGACGGCAGCTTCGGATTTGTGTCGTTGTTGCTGATTGTGATGGTGGGCGTTTATGCGTTCCGACTGATGCACGTGTTCCGGGATATTCCTGCGCTGAAGATGTTCCTCTGCGGCTCTTTCGTGGTACTGTGGACTTCGATAACCTTGGGTTTTGCGCATAACATGGTCCACCGGATGGGCGTCTTCCTCTGGGGAGGAGCCTTCGGAGCCGCTTCTGCGCAATGGATGGTGAGTTATATGAATGAGATCGGTACGGGTCTTATTCTGCTGGCGGCGATGGTCATCTTCCTGATCGTGAGCGACCACCGGTTTATAGATAAATGCAAGGCTTTCGGAGAATGGTGCAAGAACCTCTTCAAACGCAAGCCCAAACCTGTGGATCCCGAGGCACCGGAAACGCCCGAAGAGCCTGAAAACACCCCGGAAGACGAGGTGGTTATCGATATTCCGATAGACGAAGAACCTATAAGTAAGGAAAAGACTGAAGACGAAGGGTTTGAACTGACTATCGAGCCTGTTCAGGAAGACGAGCCTCAGCCCGCGGACCCTGTCCTGGACGGAGAGGGCGAGCCGTTGGGAGACGAACCGCTGCCGCCGGTTGAACAGGAACAGCAGGATTCCTCCGATGATCCGGACCTGCAGATAGAGGATGTGAATGTGGATGATTTGTACACGAAAGATCCGGACAAACTCTTGGAGAAACTCGGTCCGTACGACCCGCGCAAAGACTTGGAGTTCTATAAGTTCCCGTCTCTGAACCTGCTGAAAGTATATGACAACGAGGCTGCTCCGGTCATCAACGAAGATGAGCAGCGCGCGAACGGAGCACGGATCGTGACAACCCTCCGTAACTATGGCATAGAAATTGATAGCATCAAAGCGACAGTCGGTCCGACTGTGACGCTCTATGAAATAGTGCCGAAAGCCGGTATCCGCGTAGCGAAGATACAGGCGCTGGAGAACGATATTATGCTCTCTTTGAGCGCTACGGGTATCCGTATCATCGCGCCTATGCCGGGTAAGGGGACCATCGGTATCGAGGTGCCGAACGAGAAACCGCAGGTCGTTTCCATGCACTCCGTCATCGCCTCCAAGCGGTTCCAGGAAGAGACGAAGATGCGGCTGCCGATCGCTTACGGAAGGACCATCACGAACGAAGTGTTCATGTTCGATCTCGCCAAGACGCCGCACTTGCTGGTAGCCGGCGCCACGGGAACGGGTAAGTCGGTAGCCATCAACGCCATCATCACTTCGCTGCTGTATAAGAAACACCCGGCGGAGCTCAAACTCGTCATGGTGGATCCGAAGATGGTGGAGTTCGCGCCCTACAAGCCGCTCTTGAAACACTTCCTCGCCGCGCAGCCGGACACAGACCCCGAGCAGGTGGTCATCACCGATTGCGACAAGGTCATCAACACCCTCAACTCGCTTGTCATTGAGATGGAGAACCGCTACAAACTGCTGATGGATGCCGGTGTGCGCAACCTTGAGGACTACAACGACAAGTTCGTACGTCGCCGCTTGAACCCGAATAAGCTGGTGGCGGACAGCCTGCACCACCAGTACCTGCCTTATATCGTCATCATCATCGACGAGTACGGAGATTTTATCATGCAGGCAGGCAAGCAGGTCGAGACGCCTATTGCGCGTATCACACAGAAAGCGCGTGCCGTGGGAATGCACATGATTCTCGCTACCCAGCGTCCGTCTGTCAATATCGTCACGGGTGTGATCAAAGCGAACATCCCGACCCGTATTGCCCTCCGCACGCAGTCGGTCATCGACTCGCGTACCGTGCTGGATGCCAAGGGTGCCGAGCAGCTCATCGGACGCGGCGACAGCCTCTATGCCGGTAACGCCTCCATCACACGTGTGCAGTGTGCTTTTGTTGATACGCCTGAAGTGGATGCTATCGTCGGACATATATCCAAACAGCAGCGTTACACCGAGCCGTACCAACTGCCGGAATATGTGGGCGAAGGCGGCGAAGGAGAGGCATTGGCTCCCGGAGCCGTGGATATGAAACGTCTCGACCCGATGTTTGCAGACGTAGCGCGCTACGTAGTTACCAAACAGGAAGGTTCCACTTCCCGTCTCCAGCGTGCCTTCGAGATCGGTTACAACCGTGCCGGCAAACTCTCCGACCAACTGGAGGCTGCCGGTATCGTCGGACCGAACAAAGGACCCAAAGGCCGTGACGTCCTCATTCAGGACCTCTCCCAGCTCGACCAACTGCTGGAAGAATTGGGTGTTAAGTAGCCAAATCAGACTGGCGAGACACTAACGAGAGAGAATCGAACAGAGAGTATTACGAGGGAAAAAAGGGGTAAAATGCTATGAAACTATTGCTAACCATACTAACAATCCTTTCGTCTTTTATGGCGAACTTGGAGCAAAAGACGTTGCAGTCGGCTTTCACCGTGACCGTAGCGGAAGAGGTGAATGCACCGATGAACTATCCCGGAGAGATCATTATGCAGGGAAACAAGTTCCATTTGGAGATGATGGATATTGAGGCGGCGTACGACGGCAAGACGATGTATATGTATTCCGGCCAGACGGACGAACTGAATCTTTCCAACCCGACCGAGCAGGAGTTGCTGGAAGCTAATCCGTTCCTCTACGCCAAAGCCTTAGTGCCGGTCTGCAACGTCACGGAAAGGACGACGCAGGATGGACTGCAGACCATCGTCACACTGACGCCCAAGGATCAGTCTATCGGCATCAACCGCTTTGTGCTGAAAGTGCGAAACAGCGACCTCATGCCCCTCTCGGTGGAAATCAAAGAAGGGAAAAAGACCTCGACCCTGAAACTGAAAGACCCGAAATTTGTGCCCACAACTCCCGAATATATATTTATACTGAAACCAAGCAAGAATACGTATGTCAACGATATGCGGTTCTAAATAACCAAATAAATGATCCAATTGTAAATGATCCAATTGTAAATGAACAAATGGTAAATGAGAAAATGGTAAATAGAGTAAAGTGTTTGATAATAGGCAGCGGTCCTGCGGGGTACACAGCTGCCATCTATGCCGGCCGTGCGAACCTGGCACCGGTACTCATCGAAGGTCCGCAACTCGGCGGACAGCTGACCACCACTACCGAGGTGGAGAATTTCCCCGGATACCCGGATGGCGTGGAGCCGTTCCAGATGATGGACGACATGCGCCGCCAGGCAGAGCGTTTCGGTACGCAGTTCGTATCAGGCGTAGTAACGAAAGTAAACTTTCAAACAACTTCAAACACGGGCAAAGCCCGCAAACCTCATCAGGTTTGGGTCGAAGACACAGACTTGTACGAAGCCGATGCGGTTATCATCGCTACCGGCGCTTCTGCGAAATATCTCGGTATCGAGTCCGAGCGTACCTACAAAGGTCGCGGTGTGAGTGCCTGCGCCACCTGCGACGGGTTCTTCTACCGCAAGAAGACCGTAGCAGTAGTAGGCGGCGGCGACACGGCGTGCGAAGAAGCGAACTACCTTGCAGGGCTCTGCGAGAAGGTCTATATGATCGTCCGCAAACCCTACCTCCGCGCCTCGGAGATCATGCAGCAGCGTGTCCTCAATAACCCAAAGATAGAAGTCCTCTTCGAGCACAACACCCTTCAACTGACCGGCGAAGGCAAGGTGCAAGGAGCAGACCTTATCTACCGCAAAGGCGAACCCGATGAGGCAACGAAGCACATTGCTATCGACGGTTTCTTCCTCGCTATCGGTCATCATCCGAACACCGAACTGTTCAAAGACTTCATCGCCCGCGACCCGGAGGGATATATCATCACTCATGACGATAGTACACAATGTTATACTCCCTCCCTTGAGGGGAGGGCTGGGGAGAGGTTGCCCGGTGTCTTTGCCGCAGGAGACTGCGCTGACCCCCATTACCGTCAGGCTATCGTAGCAGCCGGAAGCGGAGCGAAAGCCGCCATCGAAGCAGACAAATATATAAAGAGTTTATAATGGATATTTTCTTACTGATAGTTGCATTTCTGCTGATGCTGGTTGGTATCATCGGATGTATCGTACCCGGCTTGCCCGGTGTGCCTCTGGCTTATGCCGGATTATGGGTGGCGCAAGCTACTGACCGTATTGATTTCTCATGGCAGATGCTGTTGGTTTGGGGAATCGTGACAGTCGTTGTTTCCGTGCTGGATTATGTGGTGCCGGCATGGGGCACGAAACGGTTTGGCGGTACCAAATACGGCGTGTGGGGCAGTACGATAGGTGTCTTCGTGGGACTGTTCCTGGGACCATGGGGAGTCATAATCGGTCCCTTGGCAGGGGCAATATTAGGTGAGATGCTGGGCGGCAAACAGGTGGAAGAGGCTCTCAAAGCAGGTTGGGGTAGTTTCATAGGACTGCTTTTCGGTACGGTCCTTAAACTGATCTGCTGCGGCTTGATGACCGTTGCTATAATCCAAGCTATATGGTAAACGATATAAAAAACAAACATGCAGGTGTCTGGATCCTGGTGGTTGCCGGACTGATTCTGGAGAGCATCTCGTGCCTCCAGTATTTCACCAGCCGTGTGGCAATCCGCCATGAGGCGGAACTGCGTGCACGGACGGAACTGCGTAAGGCGGAACTGGAGATAGAGAAACATACCGTTGAGATGGAGACCGCTGCCAAGACGTTGGCTTTTCTGGCGGAACGGCATATTGACACGCCCGATTCCATCTATGCTGCAACACGTCTGACCGTAAGCACATTGCGGGAGAACACCAGTATGGCTGTTGCATACATCCCTGATTATTTCCCGGGAAAACGTTACTTCGAGGCATGTAGCAGCCGTATCTCGGAGGATAGTATCTTTACCCGTCAGATAGGTAGTGCAGAACACGACTATACGCTGATGGAGTGGTACCAAAACGGATTCATACACGATAGTTGCTGGTGGTGCGAGCCTTATTTGGACGATTCAGGATCGCAGACGATGGTGGTGAGCTGTTCCTGTCCGGTGCATGACCCGCAAGGCAGAGTGGTAGCGGTTGTATGTGTGGATCTGTCTCTTGCTTATCTGCAGACGGTATCCGAATATCTGCAGGTCTATCCGAATAGTTATTACTCTATCCGTTCCGGCACAGGACAGGATATAGTACCCGCTCCGGACACTATCTCCGGTCGCAAGTATAACATCTTCCACGAAGAGATAGACGCCACAGGATGGCATATCGAGATCATTATTCCGGAGGAAGAACTGTTTGCGGATATTAACCGCATAGGATTGATTGTCTTCTTCCTGATGTTGGCAGGTCTGGTGGTGCTTGCGCTCATATTGGCTTATTCTGCCCGTACAGCGCGCAAACTGATAGCATCCAACGAGAAAAACCGCCGCATAGAGGACGAATTGAATATTGCCGGTACGATCCAGATGGCGATGTTACCCAAAGTGTTTCCTCCGTTCATGGACCGGCTGGATCTGAATATATACGGAATGGTGGAACCAGCGAAAGAGGTAGGCGGCGATCTCTATGATTTCTATGTGCGGCAGGACCATCTGTTTTTCTGTATCGGCGATGTGAGCGGAAAGGGCGTGCCGGCGGCACTGGTGATGGCTATGACGCGGTCTCTTTTCCGTAGCATTACGGCGCACGACGAACACTCGGCTTCTATTGTGCGGAAGATGAACCGGGCGCTGGCTGACCAGAACTCGCAGAACATGTTCCTCACCCTTTTCCTGGGAGTGATGGATTGTCGGACGGGCGAACTGGATTACTGCAACGCCGGTCACAATGCACCCGTGCTAAAGACCAAAGCCGGATGGCAGTTGCTGGAAGTGAAACCGAACCTGCCATTGGGGATTGAGCCGTCCTTCGAATTTACTGCACAAACAGTACAGATACAACGCGACGACATCCTCTTCCTGTATACCGACGGACTGACGGAAGCGGAGAACAGCAAGCATGAGCAGTACGGCGAGCAGCGGATGATGCAGACCTTGTCGGAAATGGCAACTAACTGTCCCCAGGAGATTGTCGCGCATCTGCAATCGGATGTGGAGCAGTTCGTAAACGGTGCGCCGCAGAGCGATGACCTGACGATGCTGGCTATCCGTTACCAGTCGGAAGCCCTTGTCATGCGTAACGATATACAGCAGATACCTACTCTTGCCGAGTGGATGGAAGGGTTGGATATCCCTGCCGAACTGAATATGCCGCTTAATCTGGCATTGGAAGAAGCGGTAAGCAATGTGATGCTGTATGCCTATCCGGAGCAGAGCGGACAGGTCCTCGTCGAATGTACGCGCTGCTATCGGGAACAGACAGAGCAGATGGTCTTTACCATCTCGGATAGCGGTATTCCCTTTGATCCCACGCAGCATGCCGAGGCGGATATTTCTCTCTCGGCTGAAGAGCGTGAGATAGGCGGATTGGGAATTCATCTGGTACGTCAGATTATGGACGAAGTGCGTTACGCACGCGAAGAAAACAAGAATATACTGACACTTATAAAAAACATATAATTAATATGAAAATTGAAATTACGACTAACGGCAATCAACTCATTGCTTCTTTTGCGGGGCGTTTGGATACCGCAGCAGCAGTACAAACAGCAGAAGACGTGAAACCGCTGATGGAGGCGGAAGGCAAAGAGATTATTCTCGATTGCACAGCTCTGGAGTATATCTCCTCGTCCGGTCTGCGTATCTTCCTTGGTATCCGAAAAGAGGCTGCCGCTCACGGAAGCAAGGTCATCGTACGTAATATTAATGCGGATATCCGTCAGGTATTCATGATGACCGGATTTATCAGTTTGTTTGAGATTCAGTAAGATGGACCTGCATTCCCAAATCATCCTCGACGAGTACCGCGAGGCACTGCCTGTTTTTGAATGCATGCAGACAGAAGTGCAAGCTAAACTGCGCGATGCGTTGGACCGTAACGGGATTATCGTTACGACGATAGAGACGCGTATCAAAACGGAGGAAAGTCTGGCTGGAAAGTTGGCGCTCAAGGGGGCTAAATACACGTCGCTCAGCGATATTACCGACATTTTAGGCGGGCGTATAGTGACATTCTATACGGATGATGTGGACCGTATTGCAGCTATCGCCGAACAGCTGTTTGATATTGATTGGGACAACTCGGTGGACAAACGCAAACTGCACCAGATTGACAGCTTCGGCTATAATTCGTTGCATTATATATGCCGTCTGCCGGGATATGAATATCGGTTTGAATTGCAGTTGCGTACTACGCTGCAGCATGCCTGGGCGTCGATCAATCATGATACGGGATATAAGTCCGGCGTAGAAATACCGCGTGAATATATCCGCCGTATCAACCGTTTGGCGGGATTGCTCGAGATGGCGGATGATGAGTTCAGCCGGATCAGGATAGAGATCAACGACTACCGCCGACGCGTGACGCAACTGGTGCAGAACGGCAAGTTGGACGACGTGCTGCTGGACGGCGATACTTTCCGCTCCTATTTGCAGGCTCGTCCCTTGGATGCCCTGAACAAGCGGATCGCCGCTATCAATCAGGCGGAGATCCAGGAAGCACCGCTTATCCGCTATCTGCGTGTGCTCAAAGCGCTCGGATGCAAGACGCTCGGAGATGTAAGCCGTTTGATACGCAAGTATGAAGAGGATGCATACCGCCTCGCCCGACACCAGCTCGGTAACACAGATCTGGATATTATATCTTCGGCGGTCGGATTGCAAAACATCTGTATCGTTTGTATCCTCTCTACCGGCGGCGGAAAAATAGGACTGATACGGCTCTTCGATACGTTGAACGGACATAATTCTCAAAATGAAGCACTGGCCGAACTGACTTATCAGCAGGCCTCTAAAATGCAAATAGAATAAAGATAACATGAAACCACTTCTTATTTCGCTCGATGAGTACGAGCGCGTTGGGGAAGGTGCTAATGGCGCCAGTTACAACCACAAGACGGACAAAAGCATCATGATGAAGATGTATTTCCGTAATTTCGATGCTGCGGCTTTGGAGCTGGAGTTGGCTAAGAAAGTATATGCAATGGGCATTCCTACGCCCGAACCGGGAGATCTGGTTACGGATGGCAAACAGATGGGAATACGTTTCAAACGCATCGAAGGGAAGAAATCCTATTCACGGGCATGCGGGGACGACCCCGAACATACGGAAGAATATGCACGAGAGTTCGCCCGGATGTGTAAGAAACTGCATGCAACGCACGTGGATACTACGCAGTTTGAGAATGTAAAGGACCGGTTCTATAAGATGCTGGCGGACAATCCCGATTTTACGGCGGAGCAGAAAGAGAAAATCCGCCGGTTTATAGAGGCGGCTCCGGATACGGACACGGCTTTGCACGGCGACCTGCAGTTCGGTAATGGTATCTTCGTGGAGAAAGATGGAGTCCGCAAGCAGTATTTCATTGATCTGGGAGATTTTTCCTATGGCTATTATATGTTCGATCTTGGTATGGTCTATCTGTGCTGCTGCCTCAATAATGAGGAATGGACGCAGGAGGTAAACCATATGTCCAATGCAACAGCCCGTCGCTTCTGGGATGCTTTTGCAAGAGAGTACTTCGGTCCGGAGGCGGATCTGGAGCAGGTGGAAAAAGAAGTGAAGGTTTATGCCGGAATTAAAACACTGATGGTAGAGAGGGACACGCATTGCCCTATGCCGCAGTTCCGTGCTATGCTGGAAGGAACCGTTTATTGATACCAGAATGGCTAATAAATATATAGATACCGGTTTGCTGGACAAAGCGATCGTCTTTGCCGTACAAGCGCATCACAACACCGAGCGGAGAGGAAAGGGCTTTCCTTATATTGTTCATCCTATGGAGGCGGTGGAGATTGTAGCTACTATGACTACCGATCAGGAGTTGCTGGCGGCTGCGGCGTTGCATGACACGGTAGAAGATACCGATGTGACCGTAGAGCAGTTGCGCGAGTTGTTCGGAGAGAGAGTAGCCGCTATCGTGCATGACGAGAGTGACCAACTGAATGGTGCACTGTTCAATGCCGGTGAAACGAATGACGAGTCGGCAACATGGCATGCCCGCAAACAAGCAGCGATAGATCGTCTGGCTGCCGCTTCCCACGATGCGAAGATGGTAGCGATGGGGGATAAATTGAGCAACATGCGCGCCATATGGCGGGATTATCAGATCAAAGGGGATGAGTTATGGCAGATCTTCCATGTGACGGACAAGGCGTCGCATGAATGGCATTACCGCGGCTTGGCAAAAGCGCTGAGTGAACTGAGCGACACTTTCGCCTACCGCGAATTTGTACGATTGATAGATGAGGTGTTTGCGTAATGACCATCGTTTTTGATCATATTGACAATGCCCGTGACCTGGGCGGTATTCTCGGAGCCGGAGGAAAATCCATCCGTCCCCACCGCCTGTTGCGTACCGCGCATCTGCATGACGCATCGGACGAAGATATAGCACGGCTGAAGCAGGAATATAACCTCTGCCGGATCTTTGATTTCCGTTCGATGGGCGAGTTTCAGGTGGTGCCGGACAGGGAGATAGAAGGTGTGCAGCACCACCTGTTGCCGACGATTGATATGCGTGCAGAGCAACAGACAGGTAAACCCATACCTGATGAGGCGTTTTTTGAACTGGATCGGCATATCGTCAATTACTCGTTTTATCCCGAGGTACAGAAGATGGCAGCCAATATGTATCCGTCTCTTATCAGGAGCGAGTTCTCACAGTTGCAATATGCAGCGTTTCTGCGTTTGATCGTGGAGGCACCCGCAGACGGAGGTATTCTGTGGCATTGCGCGCAGGGAAAGGACAGGACCGGATGGGGCGCTGCCTTCCTGATGTTTGCCCTCGGCGTGGAGAGAGAAACCGTTATTGCCGATTTCGATGAAAGCAATAAGGCTTACAGACCTATTGTAGAACGGCTGAATAAAGATGTTATTGAAAGAGGAGGCGGAGAAGACGAAATGGCTGTCATCCAGGCGTTTATGGGGGTCTCAACGGCGAATTTTATCTCTACATTGGATCTCATAGACCGTGAATTCGGAGGAATGACAAACTACCTGCATGAGATCTTATGTCTCTCTCGGGAGGATATGCAAATCCTGCGAAAGAGATATCTCGAATGATGAATAATTGACGCAAAATGTGTAAGTTATTGCGTATGTGAAATATTTATTGTAATTTTGTAGCCAAAATTAAACAAAAAGAATTATGATACTTGACAAATTAGAGAACGCTGATTGGTATTTCGACAGCGTACCCGGACTGAAACAATTTATGCAATTCTACAATGACAATGATCTTGAGGAGTTGCCGGCATGTAAGATCTATCTGGACGGAAAGGATCTGTTTGTAAACATTCTTGACTTCAAGGGCAAGGAGGAATCCAAATGCCGTATGGAGGCGCACAAGGACTATCTGGATATTCAGATACCGCTGGGTGATGACGAAGAGATGGGATGGAAAGCACAGGTGGATTGCCAGGAAGTGACCCAGGAATACGACGAAGGCAAGGATGTAGAGTTCTATGGCGACAAAGCAACCGCCAAATTCACCGTCCCTGCCGGTCATTTTGCCGTGTTCTTCCCCTCTGATGCCCACCAACCGGGAATCGCTCCGGGAAAAGAATACCGTAAGATCATCGTTAAAGCGAGAGTAAATCAATAACCTCCCGACCATCCTTAATAACAAACCATTAAAACACACACTTATGGCAACAAAGAAAGAAATAAAACATCTGCCGATAGTAGAGCGCGACCCGTATCTGCAACCCTATGAAGGAGCGTTGCAAGCCCGCGCTGACTATGCCAGACGCAAGGAAGCAGAAATAACCGGCGGTGCCAAACTCGCCGACTGGGCAACAGGATACCTCTATTTCGGTCTCCACCACAAGAAGCCCTATATTGACGAGAAAGGCAAGAAAATAGCCGGCGAATGGGTCCTCCGCGAATGGGCTCCCAATGCGACTGCAATCTATATCAAGGGCGATATGAACGGATGGCAGAAAGATGAAGCCTACCGCTTGCAGCCGGTCGGAAACGGTGTATGGGAAGCCAGAATGCCGGAAGAAGCACTCAAACACGAGCAACTCTATAAACTGCTGGTTGAGTGGCAGGGAGGATACGGCGAACGCATCCCTTCCTATGTGCGGCGTGTCGTACAGGATGCGAACACCAAGATCTTTTCTGCCCAAGTATGGGATGAACCGGAGTACGAATGGAAACACCGTAATTCCGCGAAGACCAAGAAAGTAGGCAAAGACGGTCTTTATATCTACGAATGTCACGTAGGTATGTCGTCGGAACAGGAGAAGGTGAATAGTTACGAGGAGTTCCGCCGCGATGTATTGCCGCGTATAGTCAAACTGGGCTATAACTGCGTGCAGATCATGGCTATCCAGGAGCACCCGTACTATGGCAGTTTCGGATACCATGTGTCCAACTTCTTTGCCGCATCCAGTCGTTTCGGTACACCGAATGAGTTGAAAGCCCTTATTGATGACATCCACGGCCATGGAATGAAAGTGATCATGGATCTGGTACACAGCCATGCCGTGAAAAACGAACTGGAAGGACTGGGTAATTTCGATGGTACTCCGTATCAGTATTTCCACGACGGCGCGCGTCGGGAGCACCCGGCTTGGGACAGCCTTTGCTTCAATTACGGCAAGAACGAAGTGCTGCATTTCCTGTTGAGCAACTGCAAGTTCTGGTTGGATGAATATGATTTTGACGGATTCCGTTTTGACGGTGTGACCAGTATGATCTATCGCAGCCACGGGTTGGGAGAGGATTTCAACGGATATCCGAGTTATTTCAGCGGCAACGAGGACGGCGACGCAATCATGTATCTGACTCTGGCGAATAAGGTGATTCATGAGGTGAAACCTGATGCTGTCACGATAGCGGAAGAGGTATCGGGAATGCCGGGACTGGCTGCCAAGATAGAGGATGGCGGCGTCGGGTTCGACTACCGGCTGGCAATGGGTATTCCTGATTTCTGGATCAAGTATATCAAGGAGGTGAAAGACGAGGACTGGAAAGCCGGTCATATCCTGTTTGAGATGACTAACAGACGCGAGGACGAGAAGACCATCAGTTATGCTGAGAGTCATGATCAGGCGCTGGTAGGAGACAAGACCATTATCTTCCGTCTGGTGGACGCGGATATGTACTGGCATTTCGAGCATGGCCATTCTACCTATATGGCAGACCGGGGTATTGCGTTGCATAAGATGATCCGGCTGGTGACTGCCTCTACGATCAATGGCGGATATCTGAACTTCATGGGGAATGAATTCGGCCATCCTGAGTGGATCGATTTCCCGCGCGAGGGGAACGGATGGAGTTATAAATACGCCCGCAGACAGTGGAGTCTGGTGGACAATCCCAATTATTTCTTTGCCGACTTGAACCGTTTTGACGAAGCCATGATCCATCTGCTGAAGAACCACTTGCTGACGCAGAACCCGACGGCAGAGGAGAAACGTTACAACGTAGGCAAACATCTGCCGTGGGTGATGAAATGGTGGGATAACGAAGGCGACCAAGTGGTGGCTTATTCACGCGGAGACCTGCTTTTCATCTTCAACTGGAACGGCCAGAAATCATTTGCAGACTATGGAATGCTGGTGCCGGAAGGCAAATACAAAGTGGTGCTTAATACCGATGCCAAGGAGTTTGCAGGCTTCGGCTTGAGCGATGACTCGGTAGAGCATTTCACGGAGCACGACGAACTCTACGCCAAAGATGGCAAGGGGTGGCTGAAGATGTATCTGCCGGCACGAAGCGCAGTAGTGTTACAAAAAATTGACTAAAACAATACAACAATGAAAAAGAAAATCTATCATTCCTTGGTACTTGGTACTTTGTCCCTTTGTACCTTATTAATCGGCTGTACCAAGAAACCGGCTGAGCAAGCCGCAGAGTCTCAAGAGCAGGAACAGGCTCAGGAGCAAGTAGCAGAAGCAGCGAGTGAGAACGCCTACACTGATATCACCGCTCTCACGCCGGAAGGCGAGGAGTTGTCCCTGAGCGAGGTGGTAGGCAAGACCGACTATGTATTGCTTGATTTCTGGGCAAGCTGGTGCGGACCGTGCCGCCGTTTCATCCCCGTGCTCAAAGAGATCTATGCTTCGCAGCCGGAGGGACATCTGCAGATACTCAGTTGCTCTGTCGATCAAGACGCTATGGCTTGGCGCGTAGCACTCCAGGAAGAGCAGATGCCTTGGCTTCAGATGCGGGAGGATGAGGAGCACCCGTGTTCCGATAAATACGGAGTGGAGTATATCCCCTTCACCGTACTGATCGACCGCGAGGGTGAGATTGTTGCTGTCAACCCGGAGGAACCGGAGTTGGCGGAAATCCTTCTCGGTGAATAAATGTGAAAATAAGAAAATGTGAAAACGAATAAATCCTATGCGTGTAATTATCGAACCTTCGTATGACCTGCTGAGTCAGTGGGCTGCGAACTATGTAGCAAAACGAATCAATGAGTTCGGACCTAAAGAGGGGGCTCCGTTTGTGTTGGGTCTGCCGACAGGCAGTTCGCCGCTTGGTATGTATAAGGCGCTTATCAAGCTGAACCAAGAGGGAAAAGTGTCCTTCCGCAATGTAGTCACCTTCAATATGGACGAGTATGTCAACCTGCCGGAAGAGCACCCGGAGAGTTATCATAGTTTCATGTGGAATAATTTCTTCAGCCATATTGACATCCGCAAGGAGAATGTGAACATCCTGAATGGCAATGCAGCCGATCTGGCAGCGGAATGCGCACGGTATGAAGAGAAAATCAGGAACTACGGAGGTATTCATCTGTTCCTCGGCGGTATCGGTCCGGACGGACATATAGCCTTCAACGAGCCGGGTTCTTCTCTCTCCAGCCGCACCCGCAAGAAAGAGCTGACCACCGATACGATCATTGCTAACAGCCGATTCTTCGACAATGATGTCAATAAGGTGCCTAAGACAGCCCTCACCGTAGGTGTAGGGACCGTCATGGATGCACAGGAAGTGCTCATTATGGTCAATGGTCATAACAAAGCCCGCGCGCTGCAGCACGCTATCGAGGAACCGATCAGCCACATGTGGACTGTCTCTGCGCTTCAGATGCACCAGCACGGTATCATCGTCTGCGACGAAGCCGCTTGCGACGAACTCAAAGTAGGTACCTTCAAGTATTTCAAGGACATCGAGAAAAACAACCTCGATCCCAAAACGCTTCTCTGAACGGAGCAGTCTTTTGACTTTCGATTATGTTAGAAATTTATAATTCATTAACACGACTAAAGGAAACATTCAAACCGCTGCACGAGGGGCACGTGGGCATGTATGTCTGCGGGCCCACTGTGTACGGTGACGCCCATCTGGGACACGCCCGTCCGGCGATTACATTCGATGTGCTCTACCGCTATCTGATGCACCTGGGGTACAAAGTGCGCTACGTGCGCAATATCACCGATGTGGGACACTTGGAGCACGACGCGGACGAGGGCGAGGACAAGATTGCTAAGAAAGCCCGTCTGGAACAACTGGAGCCGATGGAGGTAGTGCAATACTATACCAACCGCTACCACCGAGATATGGCGGCGCTGAACGTCCTGCCGCCGTCCATCGAGCCGCACGCTTCGGGACATATCATCGAGCAGATAGCGTTTGTGCAGAAGATTCTGGACAAGGGCTATGCCTATGTTTCCAACGGCTCCGTCTATATGGACGTGGAGAAGTACGCCAAAGACTACCCTTACGGCAAACTCTCTGGACGTAACCTGAACGATATTGTCACCGAGACCCGCGAACTGGACGGACAGTCCGAGAAAAAGCATAGTTATGACTTTGCCCTCTGGAAGAAGGCAAGTCCCGAGCATATCATGCACTGGCCCAGCCCGTGGAGCGAAGGTTTTCCGGGATGGCATATGGAGTGCTCTACGATGGGTACCAAGTACCTCGGAGAGAAGTTTGATATCCACGGTGGCGGTCTGGATCTGATCTTCCCGCACCACGAAGCGGAGATAGCGCAGAGCTGTGCGGCGCTGGGACATGAGTCGGTGCATTACTGGATGCACAATAACATGATCACTATCGCCGGCAAGAAAATGGGCAAGAGTTATAACAACTTCATTACCCTTGAGCAGTTCTTCAGCGGTAAGCATGAGTTGTTGAGCAAGCCGTTCGGTCCGATGGTCATCCGTTTCTTCATCCTTCAGGCTCACTACCGCTCCACGGTGGACTTCTCGTCCGAAGCATTGGAGGCTGCTGAGAAGGGTCTGCAGCGTCTGCAAGAGGCATATAGCCGCCTGCTGAAGATAAAACCATCAGCGGAGACAACTCCCTCCCTTTTAGGGGGTGGTCGTGGAGAGGCTTCTCTCCGTCAGCGTTGCGCCGAAGCGATGGACGACGATCTGAATACGCCTTTCGTCATTGCAGCCCTGTTTGACTCGGTGAAAGCGATCAACACCGTCCATGACGGCAAAGGGACGATCAGCGAGGCTGATCTGAACGAACTGCGCGAGGTATGGCAGACCTACGCCATTGACATTTTAGGATTGCGGCTTGGCGAGAATGGCGATCAGCCATCAGCCGTCAGCCATCAGCTATCTGCTTTCCACGGAGCTGTAGATCTGCTCCTTGGCATCCGTCTGCAAGCAAAACAAAACAAGGACTGGGCAACATCCGATAAGATCCGTAACGAACTGACGGCGCTCGGCTTCCAAATCAAAGACACCAAGGATGGCTTTGAGTGGTCTATATAGAATAAAGAATAAAGACTGCCGTGTTCAAAGAGTAAAGACTTGTTTGCGCCTGCTGATGCATTTAAGTCTTTATTCTTTACTCTTCATTCCTTTAATCTCTTGCTCTCACCAGACGCAAGAGACGGTCGTCACAGAGGACAGCCTCGTCTGGTATCCCGGCAGGACATTCAGCTACAAGGCGAAGTTCAACGACCTGCAGGCGAAGCAGCACGAAGTAGCTTCGCGTATCGGCTTGTCTCGTCCGCCCGAGAACCGGAAGGACGCGGCAAAGATGCGCCATCAGCTGGTGGAGATTAAGACCAACGAGAATTATATCGTAGATAGTTTGACCCACTCGGTGCCTTTCTTGATTCCTTCCGCCAAACGCGAACTGGATGCTATCGGAGCCGAATGGGCGGACATCCTGTCACGCAACAACCTGCCGCATTATCGGTTCTACGTGACTTCCGTGCTCCGTACGCAGGAGGACATCAAATACCTGCAACGGAGCGGAAACATCAACTCCGTCACCCGGTCCTGCCATTGCTACGGCACAACCTTCGACCTCGCGTACATGCGATATGATAAGGTAACGCAGACGCGTGCGTACATGCATGAGGATAACTTGAAACTGGTTCTGGGACAAGTGCTGTTGAACCATCAGCGGGCGGGAAAGATCTACGTCAAGTACGAATGGAAACAGTCTTGTTTCCACATTACGGTGAGAGAGTAATTGATAATTGATAATTGATAATTGAGAATTGATAACGATCAACGACTAACGACTAACGACCATTTTTCTTCTCTTCTTTCTCGCAGACCTCTATTAGACCACAACCCGAGCAGTCCTCCTGCCCGGGTTCGTTTATTTTGCACTCGTCCTCTTTGAGCGGCTCTGCCTCGTTCGTGGGAGACTTCTTGGCTTTGATGCGTTCGTTGATCTCAATGAGCGTCACGATCACTGCAGCCATTATGATAAATGCTAATAATGCTTTCATTTTGTGCTACTTTTCTCCTCCCCTTTAGGGGGAGGCTGGGAGGGGCCTACTCTTCAAAATCCTCCACCTTGTCTTCTTCGATCACGAGGTTGTCGATGATGAACTGCTGCCGCTCGGTGGTGTTCTTGCCCATGTAATAAGCCAGCAGTTCTTTCACATTGTCGTCCTTGCGCAGCGTCACTTGGTCGAGCCGGATACCGGCACCGATGAACCCCTTGAACTCGTCCGGTGAGATCTCTCCCAGACCTTTGAATCGTGTGATCTCCGGCGTCTTGATCTTAGCCATTGCTTTCTGGCGTTCTTCCTCGGAATAGCAGTATATCGTCTGGCTCTTGTCCTTCACGCGGAAGAGCGGAGTCTGCAGGATATAGACGTGTCCTTTCTTCACCAAATCGGGGAAGAACTGCAGGAAGAAGGTCAGCATCAGCAGCCGTATGTGCATACCATCGACATCGGCATCGGTAGCAATAATCACTTTGTTGTACCGCAACTCGTCCAGACCGTCTTCTATGTTAAGCGCCGACTGCAGGCAGTTGAACTCCTCGTTCTCATACACCACCTGTTTGGTCAGTCCGTAGCAGTTAAGCGGTTTGCCTCGCAGGGAGAACACGGCTTGCGTGCGCACGTCGCGGCTCTTGGTGATCGAGCCCGATGCGGAGAGACCCTCGGTGATGAAGATACAGCTCTCCAGCCTCAGATCGTCGTCCGCGTCCTTGCTGCTCTTCACCGGCTTGGGGTCGTTCAGGTGTATCTGGCAGTCACGCAACTTGGGGTTGTTGACCAGGTTCTTCTTCGCCCGCTCACGAGCCGCTTTCGTCACGCCTGCTATCGCCTTGCGCTCTTTCTCGCTGTCCTGGATCTTCTGCAGCATGATCTCCACGGTCTGCGGAGTCTTGTGCAGGTAGTTGTCCAGCTGCTGTTTGACGAAGTCATTGACGAACTTGTTGACGGAGATACCGCCGGACGGGCTCATGTCTTTGGAGCCTAATTTGACTTTCGTCTGGCTCTCGAAGACCGGTTCTTCTACGTTGATGGCAATAGCGCCCACTACGCCGTTTCGGATGTCCGCCAGCTCCTGGTTCTTGTTGAAGAACTCTTTGATGGTTCTGCCTATGGCTTCGCGGAAAGCGGTCTGGTGCGTTCCGCCCTGGATAGTATGCTGGCCGTTGACGAACGAGTAGTACTCGTCGCCGTTCTGGTCCGTGTGCGTCAGGGCTATCTCTATATCTTCTCCTACGATATGAATGATCGGGTAGAGCGGCGAGACGGTCATGTTCTCCGTCAGCAGGTCCAGCAGACCGTTCTTGGAGACAAACTTCTTATCGTTATAAACGAGTGTCAGTCCGGTGTTGAGATAGGCGTAGTTGCGCAGCAGTTCCTCGATATAGTCGTCGCGGAAATGGTAGTTCTCGAACAGCCCTTTGCTGTCGTCGGGCACAAACTCGATGATCGTACCGCGTTTCTCCGGTCCGTTATAGTCCACTATCCCGGTGTCGGAGGTCAGTTTGCCTTGCGCGAACTCCGCCCTGCGCATCTTGCCCTCGCGGTAGGATTCTACGGCGAAGAAAGAGGACAGGGCATTGACAGCTTTGGTACCCACACCGTTCAGACCGACGGATTTCTTAAACGCCTTGCTGTCGTATTTGCCGCCGGTGTTGAGCACCGAGACAACCTCCACCAGTTTGCCCAAAGGGATACCGCGTCCGTAGTCCCGTACACGCACACGCCCCTCTTTGACCTCTACTTCAATCACCTTGCCTTCGCCCATGCGGTACTCATCGATAGAGTTGTCGATACTCTCTTTGATGAGCACGTAGATACCATCGTCCGAGTGGCTTCCGTCGCCTAACTTGCCGATATACATACCCGGACGGCGCCGGATATGCTCCATGTCGTCGAGGTGGATGATGTTAGCCTCGCCGTACTCCACGGCTGAGCTTTCGACAGGCTCTATCCTGTCACCGGTAACCCGTAACCCGTCACCTCTCTTTCGACTTTCGTCTATATGTTTTTCTTCTGCCATAATTCAATGATATATTGTTTCGCTGCCTCGTATTCGTTAGGGATGATACCGTCAAGGATAGCGTCCTTGACAGCGGCTTTCATCTCTCCTACGAGGGAACAGGGTTCAAGATGAAACATCTGCATGATCTCGTCGCCGTTGACGGGCGGCTGGAAATTGCGGATCCGGTCGCGTTCTTCCAGTTCCACCATCTTCTGCCTTACCAGCCGGTAGTTGCGGTGGTACCGCTCCACTTTCTGTTCGTTGCGGCTGGTGATGTCTGCGTCGCATAGCATCATCAGGTCGTCTATGTCGTCTCCGGCTTCGAAGAGCAGCCGTCTTACGGCGGAGTCGGTCACGGTGTCCTCTATCAGGTTGATCGGCCGCATATGCAGGTCCACCATCTTCTTCACGTACTCCATCTTCTCGTTCAGCGGCAGTTTCATCCGCGCGAAGATCTTCGGTACCATCTTAGCGCCTATATAGTTGTGGTTGCGGAATGTCCATCCGGCTTGCGGGTCCCACTGCTTGCTCCGCGGCTTGCCTATGTCGTGTAGCAACGCCGCCCACCGCAGCCATAAAATACTATCTCGGTCTGTCAGCGAAGCGGTCTGTATTCTGTCAGCGAAGCGGTCTTTACTCTGTAGCTCCGCTACATTGTCCAATACCTTCAGGGTGTGGTAGAACACGTCCTTGTGTCCGCGGCCCTCTTTGACCTCCACGCCTTTGAGTGCCGCCAGTTCGGGGAAGATGAGCGGCAGCAGACCTGTCTTGTCCAGCAAAATCCAGCCCTCCGAAGGACGGCGGCTCAGCATGATCTTGTTCAGTTCCTCCGCAATCCGCTCTTTGGTGATGATGCCGATGCGCTCTTTATTGCGGGCGATGGCATCGAAGGTCTCGCCGTCAAGGTTGAATCCTAATTGCGTGGCAAAACGGATGGCGCGCATCATACGCAGCGGGTCGTCGCTGAACGTAATATCCGGATCCAGCGGCGTCCGGATGATACACCGCTCCAAGTCTCCCATTCCGTCAAACGGATCCAGCAACTCGCCGTAGCGGTCTGAATTAAGACAAATCGCCATGGCGTTGATAGTGAAATCGCGCCTGTTCTGGTCTTCCTCCAGAGTCCCGTCCTCGACGATGGGGTTGCGGCTGTCATGCCGGTAACTCTCTCTGCGCGCACCGACGAACTCCAGCTCTAATGACTTTTGACTTTCGACTTTTGACTTTCGACTGTTGTACTTCACCTGCGCGGTACCGTAGGTCTTGAAGACAGCGAGATGCGCACCTTTTCCCAGCCGCTTTGCCACCGCCTCTGCCAACAGGATACCTATTCCCGAGCGTCCATCTTCCTTTTCTCTCCCCTTGAGGGGGAGTTGGAGGGGGTTATCAACTACTACCACATCTATGTCGTCGCTCGGTCTATGCAGAAACAGGTCCCTTACCCAGCCGCCGATGACATAGCACTCCAGCCCCAACCGGTCGGCTTCTTCGCCGATCAGATGCAGGATAGGTTGCTCTATTTTGGGGTCTGTGATCCTCATTTGCACAAATTAGCGTGCAAATTTACAACTTTTTTTTGAGATATACAAAAAATAATAGATACTTTCCTTGATTTGTCATTATTTCTTGCTTTTTCTGCAACTTTTACGACTCATTTACGACTCATTTAGCACTCATTCTCGAACCATTATCGAACCGTTTTCGAGAGATGGTGGGGTATCTCAAGGAAGTTTGGACACCGCTATTGCATAGGTAATGCCTCCGAGATGCATAGGTATTGCCCCTTATATCTATTTTACTATTTGTTGTAAATGAGCAAGTTGACAAACTTTTATTTTTTGGAAAAAACGCGCCGAAAAGACGTTTTTCCCACTTTTTATTTGCGTATGTCAAAAAAAAGCAGTAATTTTGCAGGCTTTTTCGAGTAAAAAGCACGTCATTAATTATTAACCCGGGCAAGAATTCGTGTAATTCACCGCCCACAAAACAAACAAAAACAAATGGCAACAAAGATTCGTTTGGCTCGTTATGGTCACAAAGACTATGCTTTCTACCACATCGTAGTAGCAGACAGCCGCTCGCCGCGTGACGGCAAATTTATCGAACGTCTCGGTTCGTTCAACCCGAACACCAACCCTGCAACCGTAGTGCTCAACTTCGAGCGTGCCCTGTACTGGGTAGGCGTAGGTGCTCAACCGACAGACACCGTACGTACGATCCTTTCTAACGAAGGTGTACTCCTCTGCAAACACTTGCAAGGCGGTGTAGCCAAAGGTGCTTTCAGCGAGGAAGAGGCTCAACGCCGCTTCGAGGCTTGGAAAGCGCAGAAAGATGCTAAGAATGGCAAGATCAGCCAGGCTGAGGCAGACAAGAAAGCTGCTGCAGCAAAGGCTCTTCACAACCAGGAGATTGAGACCAACAAGGCTAAAGCTGCTGCTATCGCTGAGAAGCGTGCTGCTGCTGACGCTGCGCTCGCTGCTGCCGCTCAAGAGGCTGCACAGGAGGCTGCTGCCGCTGAGGCAGAGGCTAAAGGCGAGGCTCCTGCAGAAGAAAGTGCTGCAGAATAAGCCGCTTTATTTTAGCAAAAAGAAGTCCGGAACGAGAGTTTCCGGACTTTTTTATTCGTAGAAATCAGCATAGACCAACTTTATACGCGGGTCAATGGCGAAGAGACTGTCCGCTTTCCGACGACTGATCTCACCACCGAAGAGGGCGAAACAGTCACCGTCGCATTTCGAGAAGTCCGGACATTGGCGGTAGTCAAAAGCATAGTTACGAATAGCTACCGGCTGGTCGGCTTTAACGGGAGGTACCCGGCTTGCCATCACATGATAGCCCTTTTTGAGCAAAGCCCAATAGTCCTCGTCGGAGAAACACTCCACCCACACCCGGTCCTTGTATTTACCGAGCCACCGGTCTATGACCGCCGGATCGGAGATCTTGTCGGTCACTAATGTTAGCTGCGGGTTAGCCGTCAAGATCGAGTCCATCCGTGGAAAATCAATTGGCGTGAACAGTCCGTAAATCTTTCTTGCCATAAACTCGTCATGAGTAGGCGCTTCGGTCCATTCGAACTGCCAGTCGTGCCAAGCCACCAACTCGCCGTCCGAGGTGAGAGACAGATCCAGTTCCATAAAATCGAACCCGTGCGCCAGCGTGTTGCGGACGGCTTCGAGGCTGTTCGAATACATATACCGATATACGCTCCCGCCGGCATGCGCGATATAATGCGGCAGATCGGGATTCGCAAACCAATTCGTCCGAATCAGTTTGTCGGAGAGGGAGCGCCGGAGCGCGCAGTCGTCGTCCGCGTAGCAAGGTATGTATATCAAGTCATGCCCCATACCCTTCCAGAAATAATGTTGCTGACCGACGGCGTGCAGGATAGTAGGAAAGATGTCTCCCTGTTTGGCTTGTGGGATATAGATCGTGCTGTCTATACACGGAGCGGTCATTACGAAGGGACATCCTGCTTCGCCTGTACCGAAAGGCAGGTTCGCGCGTAAACCGTAGTCCCGCACCTCATCGCTCATGCTACACCTGAAGATACGGTGGTCGCCGGTGATAGCGATTGTGCTGTTTTGCATCGCTTTGGCGGTGTCTGCCCAAGCCAGGAAACGTCCCACCTGACGATCGGTGAAATGCGCCGTCTGCATGTAACTGCGTATGATAGGGGGAACAGAGTCCGGCAGTTCGAGCCGTTTGTCGGGCGCGCTGTCGAAAGGCAGGTGCCCGTTGATAGTGATTCCCATTGCGCAACAGGGCGCAGAGGCAGTGTCGAGGGTCTGTATCAGTTTGTCTATCACAATACTGTCATTCCAAGCGAACCGGTAGTCCGTGTCGGGTTCGATGAGCTCCTGATAGCCATAGACAGGAGTCATCCGCCGCTGGTTCCACACATTGCGGCAGGGGTTGATGATTGCGCTGCGGGGATAGAAATGCGCAAGGTTGGGGTAGGTGCAGTAGTCATAATCGATACAGGCAATCCCTTCCAGAGTTGGGTAAAGACCGGTATTGACAATCAGCTGTCCGTCTCCGGACATGCCGTAGCCTATCTGTGTGGCGGCATCGCGGGCATAGAGCACCGGGTGGGACGAGATATATTCTTTCATCGCCGGACAAACAGGCTCTCCGTTCTTGTCCTCCGCATCCAACACCCACGACTCAAAACTCTCCAACAGCAGAATAACAAGGTGCCCTTGCGGCTCTGCCGGAGGCAACTGCGGCGTGACAAGCTTTGCCAACTCGGCTTGCTCTGCCTCGTTTAACTCCGCCGGTTTGCTTCTTTCAGCATAGTACCGGATACAGTCCGCCACCATGTAGAGCGGATACGCAAGGATCGAACGATGGTGGATGTAATGCGTTGCTTTGCGCTCGTTCTCACTCACACCGACGAAAAACGCCTGCGGCACCCTGCACGGATTGACCCACTCCCATGTGAAAGGAGCACCATTGATATAAGGCTTGTGATAGTGCCACCGGAGGAATGAGCCGGTGAAGCTTAACATAACGCCGGTAATGAGGGCAATGAGCGTTTCCCACCACCGGAAAGGAGCGGCTTCCCAGAGGAAACAGAGAGCTGCGACGCAAGTGATGAGCGGAAACAAGAGCAATGAAGCGTCGCAATAAGGGATGATGCTGGACCAGAACCCCTCCATGTTGCCTGTGAGGGAGAGGAGGTGCCAGGTGATGAAGAGATGGTTGACGCGGTAGTAGATGATTTGGGCTATGATCCATAGGTCGGTTACGCCTAACAGGACAAAGACGGGCCATCGTTTGGGAGTCCACATCACCGTAAGCGCAAGGATCACCGCCGCCGCCCATTTGAAATAAGTATGGGCAGGAGAGACGTACAAGCCGGTATCCACTATTGCGTCAAACAAAAAGCATTTGGCACCAAGCAGACCGACCACCAGCAGGAAACGGAACCATGCTCCCAAGTGCGTATTATTCAGGATCCTGATAACCATAAACATATCAATTTCGCTGCAAAATTACACAAAATAATTGAATTACACAAAAAAAATTGCACATATGCAAAAAAAGCAGTATATTTGCAAACTTTTTATGTGGCATAAAGTACGCAACATATGGCAAAACAACACCAAAGTGGTGGAGAACTATGCGTTTATGACCATCTTGCAGGTATTGAATATCTGCTTTTATCTATTGATATATCCTTTCTTAATCCGTGTATTGGGAGCAGAGAGTTACGGACTATATGCCTTTGTCTTGGCTATTGTGACGCTTTTCATTACTTTTATCTCATTTGGTTTCGACCTCCCCGCGGCAAAAAAAATTGCGGAGAATGCAGAGAATAAAGAGGAGATGTCCAAAGTGCTGTCTGAAGTGACAACAACCAAGATTTTCTTGGAGGTAATCGCTTTGATTATTTATACCTGTTTGTTTTTTGTCTCCGCCAAAATGCGTGAAAACGCCCTGCTTTTCGCGATCGTCTTTGCCCAGACCATAACGAACATCGTCTTCCCCCAGTGGTATTTCCAGGGTGTGCAGCGAATGCGTGTGGTGACCTATATCCAGGTGGCGCTCAAACTTGCAACGCTGCCCTTTATCTTCTGGCTGCTCCGCTCGCCGGATGACTGTTGGATATATGCCTTGATAGTCTCGGCGTCTTCGGTGGCGGGAGGAGTGATAGCTTGGCTGATAGTACGTTTCAAGGATGGTCTGCAAATGCGCTATGTCGCCCTGCCTGTTGTCTGGAGATCCATTCGCGAGACTGCACCTTTCTTCCTTACCAACGCTACAAGCATACTGAAAGAACAGGGCGTCGTTCTCCTGATAGGGCAGTTCTTAGGAATGAGCGAAGTGGCTGTATATGACTTGGCAAATAAGATCATTATTATCCCGCGGACAATCTTCAGCAAACTGAATGATGCGCTGTATCCCAAGATGATGGCGCAGCCGAGTCCGGCGAGGCGCAAGAAAATCCTGATAGGAGAGATTGCGGTCGGAATAGGTGCTATTGCTTTGATTGCCGCGTTCGGATATTGGGCGGTGCTGATTTTGGGCGGAAAAGCTATGATCGCCTCCTATCCGGTGAGTGTCATTTTGAGTGTCACGATTCTTACTTGGCTGGTCGCCGGAGCGCTGATAGATTTCTATATTATTCCGTCTGGAAAGGTCTATTATATCACGGTCAACCAGATCATAGCTATGTCGGTTACGTTCCTTATCGCGGGAGCGGGATTGTATTTCTTCCGCAGCGTCTATGTGCTGGCTGCCTCTTTGGCGGTGGCGGGATTGATTGAAATAGCCTATTGCAGTTTTGTGGTCATTAAAAACAAGATGAGATGAAACTGAGTGTGATAGTGCCTGTCTATGGCGTGGAGAAATACATAGCGCGTTGCGCGGAGTCGCTGCTCCGGCAGGACTATGCAGACAAGGAACTCATCTTCGTGGACGATGCTTCGCCGGATCGCTCCATAGCAATTCTGCAAGAACTGCTCCCGCACTATCCGGACCGGCAGGTCACGATTCTCCGCCATTCCGAAAACCGCGGGTTGGCGGCGGCGCGGAGAACAGGCATGAAGGCGGCTACCGGAGAGTACATAATCCACGTGGACGGAGACGACTACATGGAGCCGGACGCGCTGAGTCTGCTCGCCAGGAAAGCGGAGGAAACAGAGGCGGATATAATCGGGATGGATTTCTATTTCGACTGGGGCGAACGAAAGAAAGTGTATCAAGGTCGTTGGACGGAGAATGCACAGGACTACAGCCGCTTGGTATTGAGTGGAGCTACTATGCCCAATATGTGGGCGCATGTGACTAGACGCCAATTAATAGAACAAGCAGGCATCCTACCTATAGAAGGACTGGACACGGGGGAGGATTATTTGTTCCTTTCCAGGATATGTCCGTACGCAAACTCTATAGCGCACGTGGAGCGCCCTTTGTACCACTATATGCAGACAAACACTTCCTCATACATGCATGTGCTGTCGGAGAAGAATATCCGCAGTCTGGTACGTGTGATGGAGGAACTGGATGACTTTTACGGGGGCAAAGAGGAGTATTCCGATGCTCTCCGCGCCGGTCAATGGCTGAAGAAAACGGAACTGATGATGCGTGTAAGCAGAAGTCAATACCCGCTCGTGGACGAAATGCCTGCGATAGCGCCGGTCAACACCGGCACGATGACCTGTGCCCAACGTATAGCTGCGCCTTTAGTCGCCAAACGGTATTGGTTCCTTCTTTCGCTATACACCTCCTGTTACAGGGCTTTGATTGAGATAGTACAAGTTTTGAAAGGAAGAAGAAAGAATAAATGCTGACTTACCTGCTCAATATTGCTTTTGCCATCGTGGCTACGGTGCTATATATCCAAGCGCCGTGGACATATAGTTACGACTATTGCGTGACGCTGATGACGTGTTTTATTGCGCAGAACGTGCTTTTCTTTGCTACCAACAAACGCAAGAACTGGCTGGGCTTTGAGTTCTTCTTTGCCCTCTCGTTCTTCCTCGTCAATTTCGTCTATCCGGTCTTCTATGCGCCGACAGAGCGCATCTATTGGTCCTTCTTCTCTTTCTCGTTTAATGATAATTACGTCACGCGGGCTACCGCTTTGGCTTATTTCGGCTACGCATGGTACATGCTGGGCGCAACACGGCTGCTGCAACTGAACCGCGAAGAGCCGGACAAGCCTACTTTCATCATCTCCATGCGCCAGTATCTTTGGTTCTTCGGTATCACCATGGTAGCATGGGCGCTCTTTGTCGTTACCGGCGGACTGGCTGCGCTGCAGAGTGTCTATGCCGACGGAGCCAACCTCCGGGACGTAGGTATCTACAGCTATTTCAACAATATCTTCACCGTCGGTTGTTACCTGATGGCGATATTCCTTTTCCGCCTGCCGAAACAGAAATGGTGGTTCTACCTGGCGGTGATAGCCGCTTTCATGCTTATTCTGCTCTCGACCGGCAGCCGCCAGCTGGCAGTCAGTCTGGCGTTGATCCTTATTGTGGGATTCAGCATGTATGTCTACCGTTTTCGTTGGTGGCAGGTGCTGATGCTGGTAGCAGGCGGTTCCATAGCCCTCTTCCTCGTCATGACCCTTCGCACGGAGGGACTGGACCCCGGGGCATGGCAGGCTAAGTTAGCCCATCTCAAGTTAGAGGAGTTCTGGGATATATACGAGGACCTGATCGTCAATGACGTCAATCTCTTCCGCCTTTTCGGTTGGGCGCAGGAGAATGACCTTACCTGGTTCCAGGGCATGACGCTTGACATCGCTTCGCCCATACCGGGATTAGGAGGCTATATCATAGCCCATTCGGACGTGCCGCCTCAGATGCTGCACGGCGGTGATCTGCCTTCGTATCTGTTACTGGGACCGGACGCAGAATGGGGAACGGGAACCAATATGGTCGGCGAAGCATACCGCTCGTTCGGGGCGGTAGGTACCGCGATCGCTATGTTTCTGATCGGACTTTGGGTGAAGGAGAGTTTCTACCGTGCGAAGGACAGCGTCTATTGGTATCTGATGTCTTTCCTGCTGGTCGGGCATGCACTCATCTATCCGCGTGCTCCGCTGCTCTTCGATCCGCGGTTGGTGACCTGGAGCCTGTTGCTGCTGGCGATTGTCATGACCATAACCACCCACCAGAACGAGATAGTGAACGCCCTTAACCGCCTGGGCAAAAAGAAGGAGATGCAGCCATGAGAATCCTTTATTGTATCCCGCATCTGTATAACTCCGGCGGAATGGAGCGTGTACTGACCCAGAAAGTGAACTGGTTGGCAGCACACACGTCCCATGAGATCACAATCCTGACGACGGAGCCGGTGCCGGCGGGCACTCCGAAATGCTATTTCCCCCTCTCCGAAAAGGTGCAGGTGGTGGAACTGAATATTGATTTCAATGCAGACTACACCAAGCCGCTACTGTCCAAATACTACGCCCACATGCGCCGCATGCGCATGTACAAGCGTGCGCTAACCGAATATATAGTGCAGCACGGGATAGACCTCTGTATCTCGCTGGGAGGCAAAGAGATAGCTTTCCTGCGTTACCTGCCATGCCGCACGATCGCCGAGATGCACTTCGCTATGAACCAGCGGCGGCAGTTGATAGAGGCGAACCATAAAAGTCTCTTCTGGTCGCTCGTTGGAGAGGTGCGCACAAAACAACTGGTGCAAGCCGTCAAACCTTTGGAGCGGCTGGTGGTACTGACCGACGCAGACAAAGCAGCCTGGGAGAAAGCCGGTTGCACGAACGTGACGGTCATCCCGAATCCCTGCATGCTGGATAACTGTCAACTATCAACTATCCATTCTCAATTCCCCAAGACGGTGCTGGCGGTTGGGCGGTTGCATGAGCAGAAAGGCTTTGACCTTCTTTTGCAGGCATGGCAACCCATAGAGAAACACTATCCCGAATGGCAGTTGCGCATTGTGGGAGAAGGTCCTAAACGCGCTGAATTAGAGACGCAAGTTCGCGAACTAACCTTGAGACATGCAATTATTGCCGGTCGTACAGAGAATGTGGCTGATGAATATAGCAGTGCGTCACTGTTTGTGCTCTCCTCACGATATGAGGGTTTTTCTCTGGTATTGGCAGAAGCCATGTGGTGCGGTGTGCCCTGTGTGGCTTTCGACTGTCCGCAGGGACCGGCGGAACTCTTGGCAGACGGCAGAGGATGGCTAGTAGAGAACGGCAATGTGGAAAAATTGACACAGCAGATTATCTATGCTATATCGCACCCGGAAGAAGCCGCCGCTCGTGCGCAGAAAGCACAGGCTTTCGCGCAGGCGACTTACAGCGAGGCGGCAATCATGCCTCGGTGGATCCGTATAATAGAACAACATGAATAAACGGATACTATATATCAACGAATCGCTCAATACCGGCTCAACAGGTCACATAGTGGAGGAAATAGCTTCTTCTGCGATGAAGAATGGCTATGAGTGTATGGTGGCGCACGGAGCGCGGTATGTGCATGCTTCGCAAATCCCGCATTATGCTTTTTCTTCTCGTATAGAGGAGTACGCACACGGCGTTTATTCCTTGTTCTGCAATGCCCACGGTCTGGGTTCCGAATCTGCCACAAAGCGGCTCATCCGGTTTATTCAGGACTGGCAACCGTCCTTGATACACCTGCATAATATCCACGGCTATTACCTGAACTATCCGCTTTTGTTTGAATTCCTGAAAAAGGCAAACATCCCGGTTGTATGGACATTGCACGACTGTTGGGCGATAACAGGAAGGTGTGCCTATTTTACCCTCAGCGGTTGCAATCAGTGGCAAACCCAATGCAGGGACTGCCCCGCTTATTCGGACTATCCGCGCAGTTTGTACAGAGGGAACACCCAGAGGAACTTTATATTAAAAGAGCAGGCATTTACCGGGCTGAAGCATTTGAGTATAACCACTGTCTCGAACTGGTTGAACGAGCTTGTGCAGCAATCGTTTTTGCGGGACTATCCTTGCTGTACTATTTACAACGGAATAGACACAGAGACCTTCCGACCTACTGTATCCGAATTGCGCAAGCAATGGAATGCAGAGGGCAAAGTGGTCATTTTAGGGGTTGCTTCCCAATGGACGGAGACGAAAGGCTGGAAGGACTGGATCCGGTTGGCGCAGCGGCTCGATAAAAACCGCTACACGGTCGTTATGGTGGGCGCCAGCCGCAGGCAGCAACAGGAACTGCCGGATCACTGTGTTATGATCTCCAAAACGGACAATAGAACCCAATTAGCCCAAGTCTATTCCGCTGCGGATATATATGTTAATCTGGCGCACCAGGAAGCTTTCGGACTGACTCTGTTGGAGGCGATGGCGTGCGGTACACCCTGTATCTCATACGAAAACACAGCTATTCCGGAGACGACAACACCGGAGACCGCTGTTGTCCTGCCGGACAGAGATGTCGATGCCGTGCTGCGCGAGATAGAGAAAGCGGGACGCGAATGGAAGCAACAATGCTCCGGCGAGTGCAGAAAACACGTGCTGACCAAATTTAACAATGACGATAAAATACAAGAATATATTCGCCTGTATGGTGAATTAACTGCGATGCAATTATGAAAATCTCTATTATAACCATCACATATAACTCCGCGGCGACGCTTCCGCGGGCATTGGAGAGCGTGCGGAGCCAGACGTACGGAGACATCGAGCATATCATCGTCGATGGCGCTTCCACCGACGGCACGAAAGAGTTAATTATCAATTATCAATTATCAATTCTCAATTCTCAATCACCAAAGGTGCGTTGGATCTCAGAGCCGGACGGGGGGATATACAATGCGCTCAACAAAGGTATTGCGATGGCGACGGGGGATGTAATAGGATTTCTGCATTCCGATGATGTGCTATATTCGCCCGATTCCATCGGTCAGATAGCCGCGGCTTTTGAGTCTTCCGGAGCCGATGTGGTATATGGCGATTTAGAGTACCGCCACGGCGATAAAGTTGTGCGCCGGTGGCGGAGCAATGCCTTCCGCCGTGGCGATCTGAAGTACGGCTGGATGCCTCCGCACCCCACCGTGTATGTGCGCCGCGAGGTGTACCGGCAGGTAGGTCCGTATGACGAATGGTTCCGTATATCCGCGGACTACGACATGATCCTGCGGATCTTTACTGCAGGGTACAAGACCCGTTATATCCCGCAAGTCCTGGTAGCCATGGAGACAGGCGGAGCCAGCAACCGCGATGCCAAAGCACGCCTGAGCAAGACCCAGGAAGACTATATAGCTCTCAAAAAGAACCACGTAGGAGCAGGTCTCCTCACCGTCGCCTGCAAGCAGTTGCGCAAAATCCGCCAGTTCCTGAGGAAATCATAATTCTCAATTCTCAACTCTCAATTCTCAATTATGCTCAATATCTCGATCGTCTTATATCGTCCGGCATGGGAACAGGAGGTGCTGCCTCTTGTGGAGGAACTGCTGCGGGTGAAGAACCTGCGGAAGATCTATCTGCTGGACAATACCGAACCTTCTTACAGTCCGAAGGATGGTCTTACAGCGCAAGCGGTCTTACAGCAACGCGGTCTTACAGCGCAAGCGGTCTCACGTAAACTGCGGTATATGCCTACGGGCGAGAACATGGGATATGGCAGAGCGCATAATATCGCCTTGCGGGAGAGTGCGTACTATAAGACGGAATTGCATCTGGTGATGAACAGCGACATTCGCGTCAAGGCGGAGGATATTGACGCCATGCACGACTGGATGCTGATGCACCCGGAGGTGGGTCAACTGATGCCGAAAGTGCTCAACCCGGACGGCACGCAGCAGTATTTAGCCAAACGCCTTCCTTCGCCGATAGATGTGTTCGGCCGCCGTTTTCTGCCCGCATGGATGATAGCCCGTCGCAACAGACGGTATGAACTGCGGGATATGGATCTGGAGAAACCGGTTAACGCGCCGTATCTGAGCGGCTGTTTCATGCTGCTGCGCACCAAGGCGGCGGTAGAAGCAGGGCTTTTTGACGAACGGTATTTCATGTACCCGGAGGACATGGACCTCACGCGCACTATCCATCGCAACTGGCTCACTCTCTATTACCCCGCGTGGACAATAGTCCATGCGCACGCGCGCTCTTCCTATAAAGACAAACACATGCTCCGCGTTCATATCCGGAACATGTGTCTGTATTTCAACAAATGGGGTTGGCTCTTCGATAAAGAGCGTCACACATTCAACAGTCTGTAACTCAAGTACCCTGCATAGACGATCAGCAGCAAAGCTCCCGCCCATCGCGGGAGTTTGTTGTCTTTGTCGATCTTGAGGGCCAGCCACACGATGAAACTTCCCAAAGCCGCCATCAGGGCATCCAGTTCAATACCTTTATAGGCAGGGAGCGGACGGATAACAGCACTGGTGCCGAGCACGAAGAAAACATTGAAGATGTTGCTGCCGATGACGTTGCCCATGGCTATGTCGCTGTTCTTCTTGAATGCCGCCATGACGGATGTAGCCAGTTCCGGCAGGGACGTACCGAGTGCCACGATCGTCAGACCGATGATAGCTTCGCTTACGCCCATCCGTGTGGCGATATCTACTGCGCTGTCCACAATCAGTTCGCCGCCAAGCACCAGTCCTGCCAGACCGCACAGAATGAGCAGAACCGCTTTGACAGCAGACATCTCTTTGGCACTCTGTACCTTGTCGCTTTCTACTTCTTTCGGGTGCTCCTGCGCACGGGCGTTGCGGAACGTGATAAAGAGGAACAGACAGAAAAGGAGTAGGAGCAGTCCTCCTTCCATCCTGCCGATACCGGGTGCTGTCACCTGCGGCAGAAACGGCAGGATCATGAGCAGTACGATCGCTCCTGCTGCGGCAGAAAGCGGTATGTCAAAATTGCGCGTGCTGCGGTGCGTCGCGATCGGATAGACCAGCGCGGTCAGACCCAGGATCACAAATGTGTTGATGATGTTCGATCCTAATATATTGGTGATCGCCAGTTCGGTTGTGCCGTGTCCTACGGACACCATGTTCACCACGAACTCCGGCATCGAAGTGCCGAACGCCACTACGGTCAGACCGATCACCAGATCGCTGATACCGAACCGTTTGGCGACAGCCGAAGCACCGTCCACCAGCCAGTCAGCACCTTTCACCAAAACGGTGAAACCGACGATAATAAAGATTATCGCCACCCACCAGCCGTAAGATAATAATGATTGTATCATATCAATTCTCAATTCTCAATTATCAATTCTCAATTATCAATTCTCAATTCTCAATTATACATTGAAAAGGAAATGCATGATATCGCCGTCCTGTACGAGGTAGTCTTTTCCTTCGATGCCCAGTTTGCCGGCGGCGCGGCATTGGGCTTCTCCTCCGAGAGCGACAAAATCATCGTATTTGATAACCTCCGCGCGAATGAATCCGCGTTCGAAGTCCGTATGGATGACGCCTGCGCACTGCGGCGCTTTCATACCCTCGCGGAACGTCCATGCGCGCACTTCGTCCGATCCGGCAGTAAGGAACGTACGGAGCTTCAGCAGCGCATAAGCCGCTTTGATCAGCCGGTTCACGCCGGACTCCTGCAGTCCGATCTCTTCGAGGAACATCTGACGCTCCTCGTAACTCTCCAGTTCGGCTATCTCGCTTTCTATCTTCGCAGCCAGAACAAGCACCTGCGCGTCTTCGTCTTTGACCGCTTCGCGCACCTGTTCTACATAGGCGTTGCCGGTCACTGCCGACCCCTCATCCACGTTGCAGACGTACATGACGGGTTTGTTGGTGAGGAGGAAGAGGTCTTTGGCAGCCGCCTCCTGCTCTTTGTTCTCCAGCTCCACGGTGCGTGCGTTCTTGCCCTGCGAAAGCGCCTCGCGGTATTTGACGAGCACTTCCAGTTGCAGCTTGGCGAACTTGTCACCGCCGGCTTTGGCTGCTTTCTCGCATTTCTGGATGCGGCTCTCGACGGTCTCCAGGTCTTTGAGTTGCAGCTCGGCGTCAATGATCTCTTTGTCCCGCACGGGGTCCACGCTTCCGTCCACATGCACGACGTTCTCGTCGTCGAAGCAGCGCAGCACATGGATGATAGCGTCCGTCTCGCGGATGTTAGCGAGGAACTTGTTTCCCAGTCCTTCGCCCTTGCTCGCACCCTTGACCAGACCGGCTATATCGACGATCTCCACGGTGGTAGGAATCACGCCGCGTTCGGGGTGACATATCTCTCCGAGTTTGATAAGCCGCTCGTCCGGCACGGTGATCACGCCCACATTCGGCTCGATGGTACAGAACGGGAAATTGGCGCTCTGCGCCTTGGCGTTGCTAAGACAGTTAAAGAGGGTACTCTTGCCCACATTAGGCAGTCCCACTATTCCACATTGTAAACTCATAGATTTATTTTACAATTTTATTATTTACAATTTTATTATTTTGGGGTGCAAAATTACAACAAAAATTGCACATACGCAAGTTTTTGAGCGGAATTTTTGAAAAAGTAGAGAATTCTCTACTTCTTTTAGGGATAGATAGCAGGC
>OCTW013403314.1_pt1 | contig 39517 bp, 34 predicted proteins | sample 1539671 | NCBI WGS metagenome assembly OCTW01 (sample SAMN02144230, study PRJEB22623) | gut metagenome | biome: sheep rumen | host: Ovis aries | place: New Zealand
ATTCAAGATGGAAATTGAGCAGCTAGCTGACGAGGAAAATCCATACATTTGATGCCGATATTTACTGGCGGATGAAATGAATTTGCGAAAGAATCTTGACACTACCGATAAATCTTTCATAATGATAGCATTCTATCGAAATCAAACGCCCCCTCCAAGGTTAACATCCTTAGAGGGGGCGTTTTGTGCCATGAGAATTCTTGATTTGGTTGTCTAGGAGCTGTTGCACTTAGATTGTAAATCCATCGGTCAGTAGGAGCCAGGATAGATACTCATTCCGCTACCATCAGCTGCCGGGCCTACATGCCCCGTGGTCTGATTAAGGTATAACTGCTTACCCGTGCCGTTATACAGCCCTTCATAGATAGTTACTTTAGTAGGATAACGGTTATATTTGTCATTTTTCGGATTATAATATTGCGAAGTATTGTTCTTATAATCTTCTTTCAGCGCAGAGTAGGTCAATTTGTTGGCATCTGCTGCATAATAAGTAATTACATACATCCCATTTGTATGAAGGTCCACAAACCATCCATCCCCTTCTGGGGTCTGGATGTTCAGTTTGCGGGCCAGTTCCTGTCCAGCTGCACTGTCTGAAGCAATCGTCATCCGAGAAGATGGGTTGTCCTTTAGCTCTTTTGCCAATTCTTTATACTGTCCATATCGTCCCTCACGGAGCCGCTCAATGATGTCCTTGGCTGTAGTGGCCGGATCAATCATGGTATTGACATTGCTGAAAACAGAGCGGATGGAATTCACAAAGCTTCCGCTCGTATTGGAGTAGAGTACACCCCCTACGCCCACAACAAAAGCCAGTATCAACGCGTATTCAACGATACCCTGTCCTTTCTGTTTCCACATCTGTTTTCATCTCCCAACTCGTTGTTGTCTATTTGAACGTCGAACGTATCATCTTCTATTATACTCGCAACCAGCCTGCAATGCTAGTCATGGTAGGGGCAGATCCGCAAAGGATGCAAAATCCGTCTTAATCGCGTGGACCAAGGCTGAGACTTTGTCAGGCCGTCTCCCGTCAGGGAGAAGGGGAACTGCGGAGCGGGGAAAGAGGTCTTTGGGGTTACTTGGGATTCATTGGTCAACTTTGAAAATCTCAAACGCACGGAAAGATGTCTGTATCTGCTTGTACTTTTCCCAGGGGACTTCCTGGAGCAATGCCTTGGCATCGGTAAAGGCACGGTCGGGCCATGCAAGGGCGAAGAAGACGGCCAAAGGGGCCTTGATCTGCGTCCTTCGTTTCGCTAGGTACTTTGGATTAAATTCTTCTGCGGAGAGTGTGGTCTTCTTTTCGATGATATCTTTGACAAATTGTTTGGATTGCTGAGATAAGAAGACGTTACCCGGTTCATTCTCTATAGCATTCAGCAGGAATGTCTCTAAGGCTCCCTCGCCTTCGAGCGGAATGGACAGGAAGAGATATTGTACGGCGATGGATTCGTCGAAATCCAATTGCTGTACTTGCTCTATCCATTGGTTTTCTGCAATCTGGAAATCGCAATGGCAGGCTGTCGAAATCGTCTCAGCTATGCTGTTCCAGCGCTCTTGGATTTCTGTATCGCTGTCGTGATCACTGATGCCGGCGACATGGGAGTAGGCGAAGCCGCTGTTCATGCGATTGATGCTCAGGATTTTCTGGATGTATTCAGAAAACTGGTTTCCGCCGACGTATACGATATCCATTGTAATATCTTCGTGGGCGTACCGGCAGCCTGTCGGCCAGCATCCTTTGTCGCGCTTGTTTGGCCGCAGGTAATGGAATCCGTACATGTGGCAGAAATATTCGCTCAGGATGATCTGGTCGGTTTCGCCTTCACATAAAATAATGACGTTCATACTCGTAACTCCAGTCCATTGTCCATGGCTTCTAAGGCTTCGGCGCCGTTCAGGGTGCGTGCTTTCACGGTCTGATTGACATTGCGCAGGGTTATGACGCGCACTTCATCGGTCAGGGAGGTTGTGCGCTCTGCTTCATCTTTGTCGCGTATTGCCATCAGGAAGGAATACAGGAACTCTTCGCTATGGGATGTCGTGAAGATCTGATTGTGGAACATTTTCGCGTATTGGTACAGCTGGAGCGAGAGTTCGCGCTGTGAATCGTGGTGGAAGTTTACGTCGATTTCCTCGATGCAGTGGATGGCTCTCTGGTAGACGGCCATGTTGCCGATGATGTTGAACCAACGGCGCACGCCGTCGCCCAGCATGTAGAGCGGCAGGATGCGCTTGTCCTGAAAGCGGCAGCTCAGCGTTGCTTCGGAGCCGTCTGGGTAGGGGATGTTCTCGATGCTATCCAGCCCAAGTCCTGCAAATGACTGATTCATCTCGCCGACAATCTTGTCGAGCAAGCGTAGACGCGACAGGGCGGCGTATATCTTCTTGTTCTCCACCTCGTTCTGATGTGCGAGGATGTCGTCAATCTTGGCGGCAATCAGGGGTTTCTTCGACAGAGTGTTCTGGAAGAAATCAGGGTATTCCATGGCGAAGGTCATCGGCGCGTCCTTCGTGGTCTTGACCGTCCAATTGCCCATGGATACTTTGCGGATGGGGATGGTCAGCCCTTGAGGCCCCATCGGGATCTCGATATGCAGTTCCGGTTGCTTTTGCCCCAGGTCACTTGCTTCAAAAATGCCCATTTGGTTCGGGATCAGGTCTGCAAAAATCTGGTCGGGCTGAAAGGTATAGTCGACGTTAACGGATTCCCCGTTTATCTGGCCAGAAAAGGAAAACTGCATCCCTTTTTCGGCGGTCGTGTCATGGAAGGTATTCAATACAAGCTCTGCCACCTGATATGGGCTGCTGATCTTGAAGTTGTTGTTCTCCTTGATGCGGTGCGGCAGGATGTAATTCAGGAACGGACTGACATTCGCGCCACAGGCATAGAGAAAGACTGCCTCCAGTATGGATGTCTTGCCGACGTTATTGACGCCAAAGAACAGATTCAGCTTTGATAGGTCTGTTACATGTAAGTGTGAAAATTTTCTGAAGTTCGTCACTCCGAATTCTGTTAGCATACTACCCCTCCAAGCGTGAGCTGCATGATAAAATGAAAAGACCATCCTACTGCTGTAGCAGCGGATGGTCATTCGGATCATGCTGAGTCGCTACTCAAATGACTGATTGCAACGACATGTAGCGACCATCGCAGTGGTCTGCCTTTTCTATCATTGTAAGGCATCTGAGGGAGACCGTCAAGATAAGGCATGGTATTGTACTGGAGAGATGCACTAGGGTAACTCATCTGCCTCGCAAGCTCGGCATCTTCCCCATGCGCGGGGAAGGCTGCGCTACCGGGCTGGGCTTTGCAGATGATGTAGATGGTGCAAACTCGGGCCGTCTTCCGTCAGAGGGAAGAAGGGCCGCGGATCGTTGGAAGAGGGCGCAGCTCTGGGCGGGCGGATAAGGATTGCTTTGAGGGCAATCCTTTTTTCGTTGCGGCGGGGCGGGGGGACTGCTATACTAGAGGAGAACAATCGGTTTTAGGAAAGAAGGGCGCAGGCATGAAGAGACATTGGAGCGGACAGCAGGGGGCAATCCTGGTACTGACGGCTTTTCTGCTGCCTTTTATCATCGCATTCACGGGCATGGCCGTTGACTTTGGCAGCGCCTACGTGCGCCGCTCGCAGTTACAGAATGCAGCGGATGCGGCGGTCCTGGCTGGAGCATACCATCTGGACGACGGTAAAGCCGATGATATTGTCCTTCAATATCTGAAGACGAATCTTGATCCACATTTTACCAAGTATTCGTATGAGAAAGGCGATGCCTTCCCAGACAAGTTCGAGACGCTGAATTATCATACGGATAAACAAAAAGATGAATTGGATGTAACATTGCGGAGCAGCGTAGAGGCATCCTTTTTAAGGTTGTTTGATATCAATACGATACCAGTATCTGTTACGGCAACAGCAAAAGTATCTCAAGAGGAAAATAATAATTTTGATGATATGTTTAATTATGGATTGGTAGCATCTGATATACCAGATAATCCATATAACTGGTATGTCGATGAAAATTGGCAAGTTAACAATGATCGATTAAAGAAAGATTCAGCAATATTATTTGATAATACTGGTGCGATTGTTAATGGTAATATACTAACAAATGGACGAATCGGATTTGATGGAAGTAATGTAAACACATTGAATGGTAAAATCTATGCATCAAAAGACGTATTGAACGGAAATGCACCACCGGATTTCACTCGAAATGGAATAAATAAAAAGTTCTCACCGGATGTATGGGGGACAATCAACTACGTAGATTGGAATGGCATATCGGTACCATCTTACCTCGCTTTTAAAGACAAAGATGGAAATGGGTTTACAGAAGATGGAATAAGGAAAGACGTTAATAGGCCTGGTCTAGTGAATTATGTAAATCGAGTAGATATATCGCGAAATGCGAATCCTGGGATAAATGAACTAATTGAAAACTATCGAAAAATGAAGCCTGAGGAACGCATAGAAAATCATGTATTCTATGATGATGCTGGCACATCTGATTTATTTTTTTGGACGAATAGCAATGGTGGTTATCCTGGCTGGACGGATTATTATACTAGGTGGTACAGAGTCATTATTGCTCAAAAATCAGTTACGGTTAATCTACCTAAAGAACCTAAAGGCGATGAGTTTGCCATATTGATATCATTAAATGGAGATATTACTATACCGAATGGAAATGTGTTTAACGGGATATTATATGCTCCAAATGGGAAAATACTTATTAACGGTAATGGCAGTACATTTAATGGTAGTATTATAGGAAAGACTATAGAAATTAACAGCAGTAATCAGGTAATTAATCATAAGAATTACTTCGCACAAAATTCCAGTGGCTCAGGGTCGACAGGAAAAAAGACTGTAAAATTAATAAAATAATTGGTGGTGAATTCAGAAAAGGCTAGTATTGTTGAGGTCCTTTCTCCTAGCTTTTTGTGACTCATCAAAAATAAAAAGACATCTCTTTGAATTATTCAATAGAGATGCCTTTTTATTATGCTTCTTTGATATGCAATTCGTGCATCAACGCATTCTGTAATACATTTGAGAAATTAATATTATGCTCTTTTGCTGCTGTATTCAGCCATGCAGGGATGGATAAAGTTTTCTTGACAGCCTTTGCATTGTATTTTCTGTCGTAAGCTAGTTTATCAAATTCGACCATCATAACAAACTGATTGCCAGTGATTACGACATCTTTTGGATTCGATGGTTTTGGATACTGATTGGGAGTTTTATCTTCAAGCATCAGTCCAATTGCTTCTTGTACCATACTCAAGGCTTCTTCCATCGTATCACCTTGTGTCACGCATCCAGGGATATCAGGAATATAAACAGAATATCCAACATCTTCTGGCTCAAAAATTGCGGGATAAAAAAATTTATGGGACATTTTGCTCACCTCGTTGATTTCTTTATTTTAAACCTGCATCTTTCAATAGGCGTTGTTCCAGTCCTTTTTTCAATTCTTTGGCATGTAAAGGTACTGAAACGGTACGTCCTGTCTGTGGATTATGGTATTTTTGATGCGAGCCATTGTTGCTTTTTACATATAGGAAGCCATTCTTTTTTAGCAATCGAATCATTTCTGCAGGCGTCATTGGCACGAAAATCACTCCTCTTCTTATATTATACTACGTATTATTACGTATGTAAAGAGCGAGGATTTCTTTCGCGCAATACAAAAGCGGGAACAACCGAACGTTCCCGCTTTTGCCGCCTCTATACCTTCTGCCACCTACCACATACTAGATGTAGTAGGTCTCCCATGACTATATTACAACAAATGGGGGCGCTTTTCAATAGGGGAGAGAGATTTTTTGAGAGGAGGAAGAGGGAATGGGGGCTTTGTGGCGAATCTTTCTTAGTATAGCAAGGTGCTGCGGGCTGGGCCTGTGGCTTTTGTCGGAAAGGAAGCGATGGCATGTACTTCTACTGTGAAGACTGCAAGAAAGAATACCCATTGAACACACATTCGTACAAATGTGACTGCGGCGGCATGTTCCGCCTGCACAAGGACGCCAATGAGGCGGTGGCGAAGCATACGATTTCGCTCGGGGAGTTCGTGACGCCTCTTTTGCCGCTGCAGGTCGGCAATCTCGACTTCCTGCTCAAGATGGAGCACCTGCTGCCGACGGGGTCGTTCAAGGACCGCGGGGCGTGCAGCATGGTCAATGCGCTGCACGAGCTCGGCATCAAGAAGATCGCGCTGGACTCGTCGGGCAATGCGGGCGCGGCAATCGCGGCGTATGCGGCGGCTGCGGGCATGGAGTGCACGGTCTACGTGCCGGATGACATCTCGCAGGAGCAGGTGAAGCAGATCGAGTCGTACGGTGCGAAGATCGTGAAGGTGGCCAATGGCCGCATGCGGGCGTGCGCGGCGGTCAAGCAGAATCTCGGTGATGCCTACTATGCGTCGCATGTCTACAACCCGCTGTTCTTCGAAGGCATCAAGTCGATGGCGCATGAGCTCTACGAGCAGCTCGGCCACCATGTGCCGGACTACATCTTCATGCCGGTCGGCAATGGCACGATGCTTCTCGGGCTGTTCCTCGGCTTCATGGAGATCGGGCGGCTGCCGCACTTCGTCGCGGTGCAGTCGTCGAAGTGCGCGCCGCTCTACGAGGCGTACCACGAGGTACCGGCTGAGCCGAAGCGCGCGACGATCGCGGAGGCCATCCGCATCACGCAGCCGAAGCGTCTCAAGGACATGGTGCGGGCGATCAAGGCGTCGGGCGGCGATGTCGTCAAGGTGCTGGACAAGGACATCCTCAAGGCGCAGAAGTACTTGAGCCACCACGGTGTCTACGTCGAGATGACGTCGGCGGCGGCGCTGGCGGGAGCGGAGCAGTTCTTCGCGGACGGCAAGCCGGACAACTACAAGGTCGTCATCCCGCTGACGGGCAATGGGCTGAAGCGCTGAGCCCGTGACCGCGGTCGATGAGATTGGAGAGAATCATGTTATATGGAATGATTGATATTGGCTCGAATACGGTCCGCATGGCAATCTATCGCATCGAGGGCACGCATGTCGAGATGCTCATGAAGAAGAAGCACACGGTCGGGCTGGCGGCCTACCTCAAGGACGGCGTCATGCAGAAGCAGGGCATCGACAAGGCGGTGGAGATCCTCAAGGAGTTCCGGGCCTTCCTGCTCTCGTTCAACATCACGCATGTCGTGGCGTTCACGACGGCGGCGCTGCGCAATGCGAAGAACAGCGCGGCGGCTGTCGGTGAGATCGAGCGGCGCACGGGGCTGCCGATTCGCGTGATTTCCGGGGACGAGGAGGCGACGTACGACTTCATCGGTGCGACGCACGACCTCAATGAGGATGCGGGCCTGCTCATCGACATCGGCGGCGCGAGCACGGAGATCGTCTCGTACAGCTCGGGCAAGATCGAGCAGAAGATCAGCTTGCCCATCGGCTCGCTGGCCTTCCGAACGAAGTATGTGCACGGCATGCTGCCGACACATGCGGAGTGCGAGGCGATGCGCGAGGAGGCGGAGGCGACGATCGGGTCGGCCACAGCTTTCTCGGATGTGCGCGAGGCGTCGATTGCGGGCATCGGCGGCACATTCAAGGGGGCGGCGGCGCTCTACAATGCGCTCTACGCGATGCCCGTCGAGAATGTGAAGATGGAGACGCGCCGCCTCTCGGAGGTCATCGCGCGCTTCTCGGGTGACCATGGCATCAACGAGGATATGACGGCGATGCTGATGAAGACAGCGCCGGACCGCATCCACACGGTCATCCCGGGCCTCATCATCGCGGAGGTCCTCGCCGAGCGCTTCCATAGCAAGGAGATCACCTACAGCGACTCCGGCGTGCGCGAGGGCTATATCTATTCGGAGGTCCTCAAGCAGTGACGGGAAGTCCGTCAGCCCTTATAGTATGGGGGCTGATGGACTTTTTTTTGCAGAAATGGTATAATAAAATGCTAAATGATTTTGCTAGAAACACGGTTTTTGTTTTAAGATTTTGAGGTGAGATTGTGGATTTTGGTCAGGGAAAGATCGTGCCGGTCAACCTGGAACACGAGATGAAGAACTCATACATCGACTATGCGATGAGTGTCATCGTTGCGCGTGCTCTGCCGGATGTCCGGGACGGCTTGAAACCAGTACACCGCCGCATCCTTTACGCGATGCAGGAGGCGGGCATGGGCTCGAACAAGCCCTACAAGAAATCGGCCCGTATCGTCGGTGAAGTCCTCGGTAAATATCATCCGCACGGCGATTCGTCGGTCTACGATGCGATCGTCCGCATGGCGCAGGATTTCTCCATGCGCTACATGCTCGCGGACGGTCACGGCAACTTCGGCTCGGTCGACGGCGACCCGGCGGCTGCCATGCGTTACACAGAGGTCCGCATGTCGAAAATCGCGGAGCTCATGCTGCAGGATATCGACAAGGAGACGGTCGATTTTGCGCCGAACTACGATGAGTCGCTGAAGGAGCCGACGGTGCTGCCGGCGAAGTTCCCGCAGCTGCTCGTCAACGGCACGTCGGGCATCGCGGTCGGCATGGCGACGAACATCCCGCCGCACAACATGTGCGAGGTCATCGACGGCACGCTGATGCTCATTGACCACCCGGATGCGACAATCGACGACCTCATGAAGGTCATCAAGGGACCGGACTTCCCGACGGCTGGTCTCGTGCTCGGTCAGGACGGCATCCGCCAGGCGTACACGACGGGCCGCGGCGTCATCAAGATGCGCGCGAACGCCCGCATCGAGACGCTGTCGAACGGCAAGCCGCGCATCATCGTCACGGAGCTGCCGTACCAGGTCAACAAGGCGCGCCTCGTCGAGAAGATCGCGCAGCTCGTGCGCGACAAGCAGATTGAGGGCATCACGGCGCTCAATGATGAGTCGGACCGCGGCGGCATGCGCATCGTCATCGACCTGCGCCGCGACGCGAATGCGAATGTCATCCTCAACCAGCTCTACAAGCACACGCAGCTGCAGGACAGCTTCGGCGTCATCATGCTGGCGCTCGTCGACGGCAAGCCGAAGATCCTCAACCTCAAGGAAGTGCTGCACTACTACATCGCGCATCAGGAAGATGTCATCACGCGGCGCACGCGCTACGACCTCAAGAAGGCTGAGGCGCGCGCTCACATCTTGGAGGGCCTGACGATCGCGCTCGACCATCTCGACGCGGTCATCACGACGATCCGCGAGAGCCGCACGGCTGATATCGCGCGCGCTGCCCTCATCGCGGGCTTCAAGCTCTCGGAGAAACAGGCTCAGGCCATCCTGGACCTGCGCCTGCAGCGCCTGACGGGCCTCGAGCGCGAGAAGATCGAGGAGGAGTATCAGGAAGTCTTGAAGGCCATCGAGGACTACAAGGCCATCCTCGCGGATGAGAGCCGCATCCTCGGCATTATCAAGGACGAGCTCAAGGCAGTCAAGGCGAAGTTCGGTGATGCGCGCCGCACGCGCCTGACGGTCGACACGAGCGAGATTGACGTCGAGGACCTCATCGCGGAGGAAGACGTCGTCATCACGCTGACGCACAACAACTACATCAAGCGCATGGCACTCGATACTTATCGCCGCCAGAACCGCGGCGGCAAGGGCGTCAAGGGCATGCCGACGAAGGAGAAGGATTTCGTCGAGAATCTCCTGATCACGACGACGCACCACACGATCCTGTTCTTCACGAACCGCGGCCGCGTCTACCATCTCAAGGCATACGAGATCGCAGAGGCGAGCCGCACGGCGAAAGGCACGGCCATCATCAACCTGCTGCAGCTCGAGAAGGACGAGAAGATCACGGCGGTCATCCAGGTCAAGGGCTTCAATCCGGACGCCTACCTCTTCATGGCCACGAAGAAAGGCATCGTCAAGAAGACGAGCCTCGTCGAGTTCAAGAACCTGCACAAGGGCGGCCTCAACGCCATCAACCTCGATGACGATGACGAGCTCATCGGCGTCAAGTTCACGGACGGCGAGCGCGACATGATCCTCGGCACGAAGTGGGGCATGGCCATCGTCTTCGGCGAGGACGATGTGCGCTCGATGGGCCGCGCGGCCCGCGGTGTCAAGGGCATCAGCCTCAACGACGGCGATGAGGTCATCGGCATGGACACGCTCTCGCCGAACGCTGAGGTCTTGACGGTCACGGCCGAGGGCTACGGCAAGCGCACGGAGACGAGCGAGTACCGTGCCCAGAACCGCGGCGGCAAGGGGCTTATCAACCTCAAGGTCACGGAGAAGACGGGAGATGTCATCGGACTGCGCGTCGTCCACCCAGACCAGGAGCTCATGCTCATCACGACGGAGGGCATCGTCATCCGCACGAATATCTCCGACATCTCCGTCATCAGCCGCAATACCCAGGGCGTCAAGCTCATGTCGACCGGCGAGAACGACATTGTTGCTTCGATGGCTGTCATGGACCAGAAGAACTGAATCACCGCATCATAAAAGGCTATCCCTTCGAGCAAGTCTGCTCGGGGATAGCCTTTTTTCTGTGCATGTTCGGGACGAGTCAGCAAGTTTCGCCCTCTTGGAAGGCCATGGGGAGCGGCGTCAGAGAGGGCAGCGCTTCGTGGCGGATGCGGCGCACGATGGCTTCGGCGGCGCGTTGGCCGAGGGCGGGGACGGGCTGGACGACGGCTGTCAGGGTCTGCGGGCCGAGGCGCGTCAGGTAGGTGCCGTCGTAAGCGACAATCGAGAGGTCGTCGGGGCAGCGGCGGCCGCGACGGCTGGCCTCGCGCAGTGCGCAGATGGCGCCGAGGTCTGTGCCGGAGATGGCGTCGACATCGGGGTAGCGCTCGAAGACTTCGCGGGCGGCTTTGGCGAAATCCTCCGGGCGGAAGGCATTGGCTGGCATGACGATGCTATCGAGTGGCACGCCTGCATCCTTGATACAAGTGGCAAAAATATCCTCGTGCTCATGGGCCGTCGTGTGGACGGTCGGCGCGCCCGTGATCTGCACGACATGGCGTGGGCTTCGCTGCAAGAGAGCATTGGCTGCCATCTGCCCGCCCTGATGGTGGTCGGCACGGATGATGGGAATCTCGTCGCTGAGGAAACGGTCAAAGGCGACGATGGGCAGATCGACTTCCTGATAGTGCTCGAGATGGAGGGCATGGGCACCGATGATCAGGCCATCCATCGTGTGGCGGCGCAGCATGTCGAGGAAGGCGAGCTCTGCGTTCTTTTTCTCTCCCGTCGAGCAGATCATCGTTTTGTAGCCACAGTCGTAGAGCGCAATCTCGATCTCGTGCAGCAAGGCCGCAAAGAAGGGATGAGCGATGTCTGGGATGATGACGCCGATGAGGTTCGTGCGGTTGAGCGAGAGATTGCGCCCAACCTCGCTCGGCACGTAGTGAAGCGCAGCGACGGCCTCCTCGACTTTCTTCTTCGTGAGTTCTGACACATATCCCTTGTGGTTGAGCACGAGGGAAACCGTGCTGGTACTGACGCCAGCGAGCTTGGCGACATCCTTGATCTTTGCCTTGGCCATACACGACGCATCCTTTCTGACTGGTATCTACTTTCAAGTCTATCATAGATTCCGCTTATCTGCATGGTAGAAGACATAAAATAAATATTCAGACGATTTTAAGAACAGTAACAAGAAAAATAATATCGATAAAATGATTGACAAATAGATTTAAACAGAATATAATCAGTGTATCGAATCGGTTCGATGTCGACACGAACCCATTCGATTTTTTGAGAGATGATATCGAACCGGTTTGATATCGTCAAAATTATCGTAAATCATATTGGATAATCACGTTGGGATGAGAGGATGGATACCGATGAAGCAAAAACTTTATTGGATGCTCAGTTTTTTCTGCTTTATGTTCTTCTTTTGTTGGTTCGTGTTCAACGCGTTCCTGCCAATCTGGCTCAAACAGGTCAATCACTTGAGCGGCGTGCAGATCGGCACAATTTTCGGCTTCAATGCGGCGGTCACGATGGCACTGCAGCCATTCTACGGCTATATCCTTGACCGCTTGGGCATGCGCAAGAACCTGCTCTACTTTATCAATGCCTGCATTCTCTTCACGGCGCCGTTCTTCCTGTTCGTCTACCAGCCTCTGTTGGCCAGCCACTTCTACATCGGCGCCATCCTCGGCGCAATCTACCTCGGCGTAGCCTTCAATGCAGGATGTGCTGCGGTGGAGTCGTACATCGAGAAGGCAGGTCGCTCGCATGGCTTTGAATTTGGGCGCGCGCGCATGTGGGGTTCGCTTGGCGGTGCCGTCGGCGTCTTTGCCGCTGGCGTCGGCTTCAATCAGGACCCTAGCCTGATCTTTATCTTTTCGTCGATTGGCGCCATCCTAATGTTCATTTTTCTGTACAGCGCGAAGCTCAATCATCAGGATGTTGTGGCAGACAGCAAGATCAATATCACAGTGCGCGAGGCGCTCGGCCTCCTGAAAATCCGCAATGTCTGGATTCTCATCATCTTCCTGTTCGGCTCTTCCTGCGTTTACGCCGTATTCGATCAGCAGTTCGCCATCTACTACGCTTCGCTCTTCCCAACGCAGGCGGAAGGCGATGCGGCCTTTGGCTATCTCAACTCGCTGCAGGTCTTCTTGGAGGCTGCCGGCATGTTTGCTGCACCGGTCATCGTCAACAAGATTGGCGCGAAGCGCGGCCTCTTGCTCGCGGCATCTATCATGACGTTCCGCATGTTTGGCTCGGGCCTCATCACGGATGTCTACGGCATCTCGGCCATCAAGCTCATGCATGCGCTGGAACTTCCGGTCTTGCTCGTGTCGATCTTCAAGTACATCGCCCGCAACTTCGATAACCGCTTTGCTTCCGTCTTGTACTTGATCTGCTTCCATCTGTCCTGCCAGTTTGGCATCTTCTTGCTTTCCCCAGTGGCAGGCCATCTTTATGATGAAATCGGCTTCCCACACACCTACGTCATTCTCGGTGCAATCGTGCTGACATTCACAATACTCGGCGGCCTTACGCTCGTCTCGGACAAGAAGTCGGCATATGTGCAAGCCGGTGCGAAAACCGCTTGAGCGCACAGTGCGCGAATCGCTGCACCGCATGTATACTGCTGATGCGGTGGCGTTACGATAACGTTATGATCGCTTTGTGATAGATATGATAACAATGCAAAAAGAAAGAGGAGGATTTTTTTATGGATCGAGATAGAATGGATAAAACAGCAGAAAACTTTTACAACGTAACGGAGTGGCCGCATGGCGATGCCCATGAGGACATCGGCGCTGTCATTAACGACATTATCGCGGACATCAAGAAGCGCCAGGATTCTACAGATCATGACGGAGAATGCGGCAAACCTGGCGCTGTCATCTACATTCCGTCGGGCGACTACCATCTGCGCACGCAGGTATTCATCGACATCAGCTACCTGCGGATCGAGGGCTCAGGCCACGGCTTCGTGTCGTCGAGCATCCGTTTCAACATCCCCGAGAAGAATTGGAAAGATATGCACGAGCTCTGGCCGGGCGGCAGCCGCATCCTCGTCAATCTGGAGGCTGATCCGGACGATGAGACGGCTGGTGCTGCCTTCGTGGTCAAGCGCGAGGGCAACCCGCGTATCAGCTCTGTTGAATTCGTGGGCTTCTGCATTGACGGTCTCCATTTCGTGGACGATGGTACAGGCGAGGATATCCCGGAGAACACGTATCTCAACGGCAAGACGGGTATCTACATCGCTAGTGCACAGGACTCCTTCCGCGTCACGAACATGGGCTTCATCTATCTCGAGCATGGCCTGGTCATCCACAATGCCGATGCCTTGACAATCCACGACAACTTCATTGCGGAGTGCGGCAACTGCATTGAGTTGCGCAGTGCGGGTCAGGCTTCCAAGATCACGGATAACCTCATGGGCGCCGGCTATCGCGGCTATTCGATATACGCGCAGAATTTTGGCGGCTTGTTGATCGCAGACAACAATATCTTCCCGCGTGGCACGAGCATGGTCCACTTTGAGAACGTCGTACGCTCCACGGTCACGAGCAATCGCTTTCACTCGTTCTACCCCGGCATGCTCATCTTGTCTGGCTGCTGTTCAGAAAATCTCGTAGCGGCCAATCACTTCTACCGGGCGCGCGAGCCGTGGGCGCCGATGCAGATGCACGACAATGGCCTGATGGATGACTACGGCTTGGTGCGCGTGTCGGGCAACAACAATTCCATCGTTGCCAACCACTTCTCGGAGATTATCGATACGCCGTACATCAAGCCAGTCGGCACCAGCCCTGTCATCCTCTACCTCGCGGCCGGTCACGGTAATTACGTTGCAACAAACCACATCGTGGCGGCGACTGAGGCGGCAGCTGCTGCGGATACGTCAGCAGCTGCGTGTTTTGCCGCCCAGGTCGGCGCGATGATCTCCAATCAGGATGCCGAAGAATTCCCCGTTGTCACCGTCCAAGTGGCGGAGGAGTCGAGCGCCAATATCGTCCTGGATTCTGGAACAGAGTCGCAGGTTGTCCTGGATCGCAAACGCAATGCGTTCCGTCCGACACCGGACATTCCTCGCTGATTGTCCTCTCCCGTGTCGCCGTACCCTCTGCGGTGATGCGGTATTGATACAATCCCCTTTCCAGGAAGATACCGCAGGGGGAGGAAATGACACCTACTTCTCTAGGTGTCATTTTATTTTAAAACAAATGTTCAGTTTATTTTGATGAGGACGTCAAAACAACAGAATATGATAAAACTATTGACAAAAAATAGTCAATACGCTAGAATATAAACATCGAACCGGTTTTATATCTGGTTCGCTTCGTTTTTATTCAACATCGAACCGATTCGATATATGAGGTGAGCAATATGTCAACTATGTCAGAGGAAAAGGAACAACTCACGCCGGATGAATTCATCGCGGCAAATGAATCCAAGGTCAACAAGCGCTGGTATCCGCGCTTCCACATCGCGCCGCGCGTCGGCTGGTGCAATGACCCGAACGGCTTTGCCTTCTTTGGCGGCCAGTACCATTTCTTCTACCAGCACTATCCGTACGAGCCCAAGTGGGGGCCGATGCACTGGGCACATGTGACGAGCAAGGATCTCGTGCACTGGGAGCGTCAGCCAGTCGCGCTCTTCCCGGATCATCCCTACGATGCAGACGGCTGCTTCACGGGCAGCGGCATCGAGAAGGATGGCAAGTTCTACCTCCTCTACACGGGTCACGTTGACCTCTTGAAGAAGCCGGGCCAGCCGGACCGCATCGAGACGCAGAATATCGCTGTCAGTGTCGATGGCATCCATTTCGAGAAGTCGGAGAAGAATCCGGTCATCAAGCTGCCGGAATGTGTGTCGACGGGTGAAGATCACCACTTCCGCGATCCGAAGGTCTGGGAGCATGACGGCCGCTACTATGCGGTGGTCGGCGCACAGACGGCGGAGGAGAAGGGCCAGGTGCTCGTCTTTGTCTCGGATGATCTCCTGAACTGGAAGTTCCTGCACGTGATGGCCAAGGCGCACGGCAACCAGGGCTTCATGTGGGAGTGCCCGAACTTTGCCGAGTTCGACGGCCATGAGGCGCTGATTCTCTCACCGCAGGGCATCCGGCCGGAGGGCAAGCGCTACCTCAACCTGCACCAGTCCGTATCGATGCTCGGCAAGATGGACTACGCTTCGGGTATTTTCTACCACGATGCGATGCACCGGCTCGACCATGGCTTTGACTTCTATGCGCCGCAGGTCACGCAGACGCCGGATGGGCGCTGTGTGATGATTGGCTGGCTCGCGATGTGGGAGAGCGCGATGCCGGAGCAGGCGGATGGTTGGTCCTGTCAGATGACGGTGCCGCGCGAGCTGCACTACCGCGATGACAAGCTGGTGACGCCGCCCGCCAAGGAACTCACGGCTCTGCGCAAGGCGGCGCATACGACAGAAGACCTCGTCATGACGGAGGAGACGCCGCTTACCGACTGGTCGTATGAGACGGGCGAGTTCTGCGCAGAATTTGATTTCAAGGAGGCCGAGGGCCTGGCTGTCCACTTCACGGCAGGCTTCGACGATACGGTCTCGCTGATGGTCGAGAAGAAGAGCGGGCTTGTGACGCTCGTGCGCAAGTCGGCCGCGACGGGACGCAAGGAAGAGCGCTATGCGCAGCTTCCGGCCGGTGCGACGCATCTCTCGCTGCGCGTCTATGAGGACCGCTCCTCGCTGGAGTTCTTCCTCAATGACGGTGATATCGTCATGAGCACGCGCTTCTATCCGAAGACGGAGGAACGCGTCATCGTACTCGAGCCGCAGGAAGGCACGGTGCGCATGACGGACGGCGTCTTCTATGAGCTCGATGACATCTTTGCCTGAACATCATCTTTGATCACTCATTCCGTATAGAAATCCCGATGTTATTGTCTTTTGGGAAAGGGGAAACATATCATGGGGAATTTTTTGAAGGCTTTTTCGAATCCATTTTACAGGACAAGCTCGCTTGAGATCCTGCTGTTCTTCGTTGGCTGGGGCATCTGGTGGTCCTTCTTCCAGATTTGGCTGACGACGAAACAGGGCTTCACAGGCGCCCAGGTCGGCACGATTTATTCCTTCGGATCTGCCGTGACGCTCGTCTTGATGTTTGTCTACGGTTCCTTGCAGGATAAGCTCGGCATGAAGAAAACACTGCTGAAGTTCATCGTCGTCTGCCAGATTTTCGTCGGCCCGTTCTTCACCTGGGTCTATGTGCCGATGCTCGCAGCGAATTTCTACGTCGGCGCGGTGATCGGTGCCATTTACCTCTCCATCGCATTCCTCGCGGCCTGCCCGGTTTTCGAGGCGGTGACAGAGCGCCTGAGCCGCCGCTACTCCTTTGAGTACGGCCAGGCAAGGGCCTGGGGCTCCTTCGGCTATGCCGTTGCGGCGCTCTGCGCGGGCTTCCTCTTCACGATGAATCCGTACTTGATCTTCTGGACGGGTTCTGTCGTCGCTACTGTCCAGCTCGTTGTCCTGGCTGCGCTGTCGCCGGAGAAGAACGCAGCGCTCACGTCCCAGTATGAAGTCCAGTCGGAAACTCTCAAGGAGAGCAAGACGCCGTCCTTCGGCGAGATCATCGGTGTGTTCAAGCTCATCGATGTCTGGAAGATGATTGTCTTCGTCATCATGAGCTGGACGTTCTACACGGTCTTCGACCAGCAGATGTTCCCGGAGTTCTTCACGCGCTTCTTCGCGACGCCGGAGGCGGGCCAGCAGGCATACGGCGTGCTCAACTCCATCGAAGTCTTCCTTGAGTTCCTCATGATGGGCCTCGTGCCGATCCTCATGCGCAAGATCGGCGTGCGCAAGGCCATCCTGCTCGGCTGCACCATCATGATTGTCCGCATCGGCGGCTGCGGCCTCGTCACGAATCCTCTGGGCGTTGCCATCATCAAGCTGCTGCACGCACCGGAGACGGCCCTCTTCATCCTCGCTGTTTTCCGCTACTTCACGCTTCACTTCGATACGCGTATTTCGACGACGCTCTACATGGTCGGGTTCCAGATTGCCGCACAGGTTGGCCAGATCATCTTCTCGACGCCGCTTGGCGCCCTGCATGACAACATCGGCTACCAGAGCACGTTCCTCGTGATTTCCGGCATCGTCTGCGTGGCCAGCATCTACGCCTTTATCGTCCTCAAGAAGGATAATGAGAGTGTTGAAGGTCAGCCGCTTTAAAAGGATTTTTTAGATAGCACAACAGCCTCTGTTTTTTATTTGAAACAGAGGCTGTTGTGCTATCTAATTTCTTGTTTAGTGCAGGGACAGGTAGATGCGGCCGTGGGCGTCGATGCGGCTCAGGTGGCGCAGGTAGAAGCGGGCGATGATGCCGGTCAAGAGCGCGGAGATCAGTGTGCCTTCGCGGATGCCCTCGATGGTGCCCATGGTCAGCACGGAGACGATGGCGGCGATGATGACGAGGCTGACGTCGTTGCCGACTTTGACCTTGCCAAAGTCGATGTGGAACTGATGCGCGAACGTGTAGACAGCGCCTTCGCCGACGAGCATGAGCACGTCGGCGATGCCCTGCCCTGCGACACCGAGCGCGACGAGCACCGTGCCGAGCAGGCAGAGCAGCAGCTTGAGCGCATAGGCATCCGGCACGATGGTGAAGAGATTCATGAAGAAGTCGATGCAGAAGCCGAAGAGGATGGTCACGGGGATCTGCAGCCAGAAGACAGCCGGGAAGTCGCGCCGCAGCATCAAGAGCTCAAAGACGACGAAGACCATGTTGACAGCAAACGTCGTCTGGCCGAAGGTGAACGGCGAGATCAGGCTCAGGACATACGGCAGGCTCGAGATCGGCGACGTGCCCAAGAGGCTCTTGACCACGAGAGCAATGCCAGCCGACTGAATCATGACCGCTAGGATCAGTAATAGATAGCGTTTTGGCGTAGACAAATAAATCCTTCTTTCGTGAGGATGTATTCACTCGACCCAGTGGATTTTCTTGGCGTCGTAGCGGTCGACCTGGGGCTTTTTGCCGGCGGGGTAGCCGAAGGGCAGCAGGGCGAAGGCGTACTGGTTGTCGGGCAGGTTGAGGATCTTGCCGACTTTCTCGATGCGGTCCGGGACGGGGGAGACGGCCATCATGACGCCGCCGAGGCCGAGCTCTTCGAGTTCGAGCCAGAGGTTCTCGGTGGCAATCGCACAGTCGATGTCGGTGATCGTCGGGAAGATGACATCCGTGCGGGCGGCAATGACGAGCACGACAGGGGCCTTGGCAGCGGCGACGGCATAAGGGCTGGTCCTGGAGAGCTCTTCAATCGTCTCGCGCTTTGTCACGATGTAGAACTCCCAGGGCTGCTGATTGCCCGCTGACGGCGCAACAAAGCCAGCCTGCAGCACTTTCTCGATTTTCTCTTTCTCCACGGGCCTGTCCTCGAATTTGCGGACGCTCGTGCGGGTGAAGATGGCGTTCATGGAATCATCCTTTCTCTTTTGTCTTTGTCTATGTTCATTATAGCAGATGCATATCTATCCTCAATACTATCCTTTTAGATACTATCATACAATAAAGTGCATTCTTCACAAAAAGATTCTTTGCGGCTACAATGAATACATCAGCTGAAATGAGCCGCTACGGCAAAAGGAAAACTTATTAGATACGACGAAATAAATGGAGGATATTTATGTTAAACGAAATCAACTGGCCGCATGACTACCTGCCGGGATTCACGGACAACTTTGCTTCGAATGAGGTCATCGTCAGAGGCATCGACGCAGCGGAGACGTTCGCGAACCTCATCGACACGAGCATCTGGCCGACGTACTACAGCAATGTTGCTGATGTCGAGTTCGACAATACAGAGGGCACGAAGCTGGCACCGGACACGCGCTTCCGCTTCAAGACGTTCGGCTTCCCGATTGAGGCAGAGATCACGGAGTTTGAGGCACCGCATGATGACCAGCCGGGCCGACTGGCATGGCATGGTTGGGCAGAGGGCGACGCAGAGCACCGCCTCGATGTCATCCATGCATGGCTCATCGAGGACCTCTCGGAGGGGCGCGTGCGCATCCTGACGCAGGAGTCGCAGAAGGGCAAGCCGGCGGCTGAGCTTCACAAAGATCCGAAGGATCCGATGAATGTCGGCCATCAGGAATGGGTCCGTGGCCTCGCCGCTACGGTACTGGCAGCACATCAAGGCTGATGGTCGCAGACTAGTGCAAGGCAGCGGTTCCTACTGGTCATCTGGATATGGGAGGAGTCATGGTAAAAGAGACAATGTTTCACTGTCCGGTTGAGGCGGCACTGAGCCTCATCAGCGGCAAATACAAATGCATCATCCTCTGGCACCTGATGCAGCGGACGCACCGCTATGGTGAACTGCACCGCCTGATTCCGCAGGCGACGCCGAAGATGCTGACACAGCAGCTCCGCGAACTCGAGGCAGACGGCGTCATCCACCGCGAAGTCTATCCCGTCGTGCCGCCGCGCACAGAGTACAGTCTGACCGAGTTCGGCCGGAGTCTGTCTCCTATCATCGAGGCAATGTGCGACTGGGGCAAGGAGAATATGAAGCAGAGAATACTGTCCGGGGCTGAGGAATGACGGTCCTCTCGGACGCCGAGGAATGGCCGGGGGAAGTCGCGAAAGGCACGGAGATGCCGTTCCATGTCGAACAAGCCCTGCAGATCGCGGGCGGCAAGATGCGCGTCGATGGCATGTACGGCAGCCATATCGTACATGACCGCGAACTTATCACGGGCCAGAATCCCGCGTCAGACCTCGAGTTGGCCAAAGAGCTCGACAAGAGTCTGCAAGCTGAGTGACGAATGTTCTGTATAATTCTTCCCGAAGAGCCGAACACCTTTTGATGTTCGGCTCTTGATGTATTCTATTCTTTCGGCTCATGTTTTGTTTGTGTGCCTGGTGGCCAACTGCTCTGAACCTGTGTAAGAGGCCTCGATGCTTGACTTATCAGCGGGGTGTACTATAATAAAGGCATAAAAAAGCTAGACCTGTTGATGCTTTTATTTGCTTCACCTTGCAATATGTGCTATACTAAGAGTAATCGAAAAAGTATCTATCGTAAGATAGGCCAAAAGGCTTCCAGTTTGCACACCTGGGAGCCTTTTTCATACTAAGAAAGGTCAGCTGCTCCCGAATGAAGGGATTGGCTGACCAACAGGCTAAGAACGTGTTGCCGCTACCGTTCTAACCATTTCTGGACGCAGTACCAAATTGCACACGATACTACTCCAGCAAGAACGGACATCGAAAAAGTATCCACAGTAGATAGGCCCCCTTCCTGCTGCCAGTATAGGGGCGGCAACGTATCTAGTATAGCATAGTTCGTGTTCTCTGTAAGGATGTTTCTTTATACAAAATAAGGAAGAGGCTGTGACAAAATGGTTTTACATTTTGCCACAGCCTCTTTTTGCGTATATATCTGCGTGTAGTAAGGCTCAGGCCTCGCTGGCGTGCTCGGCGGCGAGGAGCTGGCGGGTGTGCTCGGCTACCTCGTCGGGCGTGATGTCGGTGATGCGGGCGACGCCGGTCTTGATGGCGGCATCTGCTACGGCTGCGGCGACGTGCGGTGCGACGCGCGGGTCGAACGGGCTCGTGATGACGTGCTGCTCATCGAGCTCGCTCTCGTCGATGAGGTCGGCGATGGCCTTGGCGGCAGCCATCTTCATTTCTTCGTTGATCTTTTTCGCGCGGACGTCGAGAGCGCCGCGGAAGATGCCCGGGAAGGCCAGCAGGTTGTTGACCTGATTCGGGTAGTCGCTGCGGCCCGTGCAGACGATGCGGGCACCGGCAGCGTAGGCCTCATCCGGCATGATTTCCGGCGTCGGGTTGGCCATGCCCATGACGATCGGGTCCTTCTTCATGGAGCGGACCATGTCCTGGGTGACTGCACCGGCTACGGAGACACCGATGAAGACGTCGGCGTCCTTGATGACGTCTTTGAGCTGGCCTGCCTCATGCTGCGGGTTCGTGATCTTGGCGATGGCGTCCTTGTAGGGGTTCATGTCTTCCTTGCGGCCCTCGTAGATGGCACCCATGCGGTCGCAGAGGATGATGTTGCGGCCGCCCATGCTGTAAATGAGGTGCGTGATGGCCTGGCCGGCAGCACCTGCGCCGTTGAGGACGAACTTCGACTCCTCGAACTTGCGGCCCGTGAGCTTGAAGGCGTTGATGAGGGCCGAGACGACGACGATGGCCGTGCCGTGCTGGTCGTCGTGGAAGACCGGGATGTCGAGTTTCTGCAGGCGCTTCTCGATGTCAAAGCACTGCGGTGCCTTGATGTCCTCGAGGTTGATGCCGCCGAATGTCGGCGCCATGAGCTCGACGGCGCGGACAATCTCATCGACGTCCTGCGTGTCGAGGCAGATGGGGACGGAGTCGACGCCCGCGAAGCCCTTGAACAGGATGGACTTGCCTTCCATGACCGGCAGGCCGGCGCCAGCGCCGATGTTGCCGAGGCCGAGTACAGCGCTGCCGTTCGTCACGACGGCGACCGTGTTGCCCTTGTTGGTGTAGTCATAGATCTTGTTGTAGTCCTTCTGAATCTCCAAGCACGGCGCAGCGACGCCCGGCGAGTAGGCCAGCGTCAGGTCCTTCGCCTTCTGGAGGGGGACCTTGCTGTGCATCTCGATCTTGCCGTGGTGTTCTCTATGCAGGGCCAATGCCTGGTCGTTCAATTTGCTCATGGGGAAGACTTCCTTTCTCGCGTCTCTGTCCGGCTCTGGTGGGAATCAAGGCCGGATGGCGCCTTGATGGGATATGAGTTCGTTATGATGGTGATGAATGTTACACTTTTTTGAAACTTTATCCGTAAGTGTTACAAAGTTTGTAAAACGTGTTGCATACTATTATATTGTTGTTGAAATGAAAATACAAATATGATTTATTAATGGGAAAATAAATTGGCATAATAAAATGAGCCTTTTCGACAGTTTATGGCGGTATCCTCCATGAATTGTCGGCAAAGGCTCGTTTTGTTTCAGTAAAGTGATGTCACTGTGTCTTGGCGGTGTTGCTGCTGCGCGTCGGGGCGGCTGGTGCCGTCTCTGCCGGAGCGGCTGTCGTGTGCGCGCTGCCCGCGTGGGAACTGCTCGTGGAGTGCTCGCTCGCACCCTCGGAGCTCGAGCGGCTCGTGCTCCGCGAAGTCGAGCTCTGAGAGCTGTTGCTCGAGGAAGAACTCTTGCTCGAACTCTTGGCACTGCTCGTGTTTGAACTGCTCTTCGCCTTTGTCGTGGATGGCGACGAGGTCGCACCAGCCGGGATAGAGCTCTCGTACTCATGCTGGGCGCGGTCGAGCTGTGCTTTCTCGCTGGCGTTCAGCGTGATGCCAAGCGTCTCGGCGAGCGTCGTGCGCAACTTGTGCAGGTCCGGTATCCAATAGCTGACGCCGTCGATGTAGAGCGGCTTGCCCGGTACCATCTCCGTCTTGAGGCCATTCTTCTGGGCTTCCTTGAGCGTGCCGGCGAACTCGAGCAGCTGGCGGAAGGAGAGGTCGGTCTTGACGGAGGACATGACCTCGCTGATGACGTTTGGCAGTTTCGGGATGATGGCCGGGGATGTGATTTTGTCCATGCAGGCCTTCATGAATTTCTGCTGGCGCTTGATGCGGCCGATGTCGCCCTCCTCGTCGCGGTAGCGCACGTAGGTGACGGCCGTCTTGCCGTCCATGTGCTGCATGCCCGGCTGGAGGTCGATGATCAGGCCGCCGTCGTCATCCCAGGGGTCTTCGTAGTACATGCGCTTCTCGACATCGATGTCGATGCCGCCGATGGCGTCAATGATCTTCTGGAACGCCTGGATGTTGATGACGACGTAGTGATCCATGTTGACGCCGAGGAAGTCCTCGACGGTGCGCTGTGTGAGCTTCTCGCCCGCTTCTGGGCCGCCCTTGGCGCTGCCGTAGGCGTAGGCTGCATTGATCTTATCCCAGCCGTGGCCCTTGATCTTGACGCGTGTATCGCGCGGGATGGACATCAGAGCAGCATGGTCTTTCTTCGGGTCGAGCGTCGCGACCATCAAGGTATCGCTGCGGCCGACATCGTCGTCGCGCTCATCGACACCCATGATCATGATCGTCGTCTTGTCCTTGGCCGTCAGCAGGCCGTCCTCTACGACATCATCGGATGATTTGTCGAGCAGGCTGTTCGAGGCGAAGAGTGCGCCCATGGCGGCGGCCGCGATAAAGGCGATGATCAGGAGTCCCCAGAGGAGCCCTCGGTGCCGACGGCGTGAACGGCGCGGCTGGCGAGGCGGGATCGGATTCGTTTGCAAGATGATACCTTCTTTTTCACAAAATCAAATATAAATCCCTGCTATTCCAGCAGGGGATATTCATAGTTACATTATAAGGAAAGCGCGCACGATGTGCAATTACTTTATCGATATCCACCGTATATCGTAGCGGCTATGCCTGAAAAAAGGATGGATAGATGGTAGAATGGGGGAAGATGCATAAGAGAAAGGATGAAACATCATGGCAGCAGAGATTGAACGAAAATTCCTCGTCAAGGAGGGCTGGCGGCCGCAGGCAAATGGCGTGCGCATCGCGCAGGGGTACCTGTCCACCGTGCCGGAGCGCACGGTGCGCGTGCGCATCAAGGGCGAGAAGGGCTATCTGACGGTCAAGGGGCGCAATGCGGGCATACGGCGCGCGGAGTACGAGTACGAGATACCCTTGGCCGACGCGGAGGCGATGCTCGCGCTCTGCGAGCAGCCGCTCATCGAGAAGCGGCGCTATCTTGTACCATATAAGGGCTATACTTGGGAGGTCGACGTCTTTGCCGGCGCGAATGAAGGGCTCGTCGTAGCGGAGATCGAGCTGCCTGCAGAGGATGCCGCATTTGCCAAGCCCGACTGGGTCGGGGCAGAGGTCTCGGGCGATGCGCGCTACTACAACGCGAGCCTGATTTGCCATCCGTATCGGGAATGGAAGTGAACGGCAGGCTGTGCATAAAGTCTGCTCAGCCACTTTGAGATATCCACAGGCTGGCGTGCGAAAATGGGTCATAGAAACCCCAAGATATAGGAATAATGGCAGCAGTCATGCGTATATATTGGGTTATCCACGAATTTATCCATAATATCCACAGATTTTGTGGATAAGTGGCGGGGATTTTAGCCACAGTATGCACAGGCAACTGTATATATTATTGTAGGAAAATGAGAGACTTCTCTCCTGTCGCCATGTTATCCACACCTGTGGATTTCTTTGTGGATAACATGGAGTGTCATAAAAAAGAGCGCTGAACCGCGATATACGCGGTTCAGCGCTCTTAGTATTTTGTGCAATGAGATTACTTGTCTTCGCCGTCCTTGAGCGGTTTCTTGAGGATGGAGAGGATCAGGCAGCCGATGATGGCGCCGACGAGGATGGAAACAAGATACATCAGCGGGTTGCCGATGGTCGGGACGACGAAGATGCCGCCGTGCGGTGCGCGCAGAGTGCAGTCGAAGGCCATCGTCAGGGCACCCGTGACAGCAGAGCCGACGACGCAGGCCGGGATGACGCGCAGCGGGTCAGCTGCGGCAAACGGGATGGCACCCTCGGTGATGAAGGAGAGGCCCATGACGTAGTTCGTGACGCCGGCCTTGCGCTCGCTCTCGGTGAAGCGGTTCTTGAAGAACGTCGTGCAGAGAGCGATTGCGAGCGGCGGGACCATGCCGCCTGCCATGACGGCAGCCATGACATGGAACTCACCGGAGGCCAGGAGACCCGTGCCCGTGACGTAAGCAGCCTTGTTGATCGGGCCGCCCATGTCAACAGCCATCATGCCAGCGACAATCATGCCCATGAATATGCGGGCCGAGGGATCCATGTTCTTCAGCGTGTCGACCATCCAGCCGTTGATGGCGGAGACAGGCGGCGCGATGATGAAGAGGCTGATGAAGCCCATGATCAGGATGCCGAAGAACGGGTAGATGAGCATCGGCTTGATGCCCTCGAGGGAGTCCGGCAGGCACTTCGAGGCCTTCTTGAGGAAGTTGACGATGTAGCCGCCGAGGAAACCGGCGATTAGCGCGCCGAGGAAGCCGGAGCCCGTCGTACCGGCGAGTGCACCGCCGACGAAACCGACGGCGAGACCCGGGCGATCAGCGATCGACATGGAGATGAAACCGGCGAGGACCGGCAGCATGAAGCCGAAGGACGCACCGCCGATGTCCTTGAAGAATTTCGCGAGCGGCGTGTTGGAGCCGAAGTTCTTCGGGTCGATGGAGTAATCATCGAACAGGAACGCGAGGGCGATGAGGATACCGCCGCCGACGACGAACGGCAGCATGTGGGAGACGCCGTTCATCAGGTGCTTGTAGATCTGGCGGCCGAGGCTCTCGCCCTGGACGTCAGCAGCGCTCTCTTCCGTGTCGCTGCCCGATGCGTGGTAGACCGGCGCATCGCCCTTGAGGGCGCGGTCGATGAGTTCATCGGCCTTGTTGATGCCGTCGGCGACCTTCGTGATGACGACTTTCTTGCCGTTGAAACGGGCCATGGCGACGTTCTTGTCGGCGGCGACGATGATGCCGTCCGCTGCGGCGATCTCTTCGTCCGTCAGGATGTTCTTGGCACCGCCGGAGCCGTTCGTCTCGACCTTGATGGAGATGCCGCGCTTCTTGGCGTGCTGCTCGAGGCTCTCGGCTGCCATGAAGGTGTGGGCGATGCCCGTCGGGCAGGCCGTGACGGCGAGGACCTGGATGTGGTCGCTGGCCGGTTTTTCCTCGGCGGCTGCACCGTCGCCTTCTGCGGCCTCAGCCTTCGGCGCTTCGAACTTGCCATCTTCCTTGAGGTCGATGAGGTGCAGGAACTCCTCTTTCGTCTTGGCGGCGATCAGAGCTTCCTTGAAGTCCGGGTCCATGATCATCATGGCGAGCTGCTGCAGGATCTGGATATGTGCATCGTTGGCGGAATCCGGAGCGGCGATCATGAAGAACAGGCGGGCCGGGTTGCCGTCCATGGACTCAAAGTCCATGCCTTCAGGCACCGTCATAGCGGCGAGGCCTGCTTCCTTGACGCCCGTGCTCTTGGCGTGCGGCGTTGCGATGCCGTCGCCGAGGCCCGTCGTGCCGGAAGCTTCGCGGGCGAAGACGTCCTTGAGATACTGTTCCTTGTCGGAAAGATTGCCAGAGGCTGCCATGAGGTCAGCGAGCTGACGGATTGCTGACTTTTTGTCAGCAGGCTTTTGGCCAAGCGCGATGCTCTCGCTCTTGAGCAAGTCAGTAATACGCATAGTTTCCTCTCCTTACACTGTATGTAGAATGAATCAGATGATTGTCTTTAAGAGTGCTTCGACTTCCGGACGCGTGGCGAGGTTCTCGCTGAACGCGGAAGCGGAGCCCGTGGCGACGCCCATGTGGAAGGCCGTCTCGAAGTCGCCCTGTGACTCGGTGTAGCCCGTGATGAAGCCTGCGACCATCGAGTCGCCGGCGCCGACGGAGTTGACGAGCTTGCCCTTCGGGGCCGGGCTCTTGTAGTGCTTGCCGTCTGCCGTCAGCAGGATGGCGCCGTCACCGGCCATCGAGATGAGGACGTTCTGCGCGCCCTTCTCCTGGAGCTTCTTGGCGTAGGTGATGATCTCCTCGTCCGTCGTGAGCTTGACGCCGAACATGTCGCCGAGTTCATGGTTGTTCGGCTTGATGAGGAACGGATGGTACTTGAGGACATTGAGCAGGAGCTTCTTCTCGGCATCGACGATGATGCGGATGCCGCGGCCCTCGAGGCGGGCCATGATCTTCTCGTAGATGTCATCCGGCAGCGTCTTCGGGATGGAGCCGGCGAGCACGAGGGTGTCGCCCTCGCTGAGCTTGTCGAGCTTCTCGAAGAGCTCTTCGCGCTTGGCCTCGCTGATGTCCGGGCCCTGGCCGTTGATCTCTGTCTCTTTATCGGCCTTGACCTTGACGTTGATGCGGGTGAAGCCCTCCGGCAGCTGGACGAAGTCGTGCTTGACGCCGAAGCCGTCGAGCTGGCGCTTGACCTCTTCGCCCGTGAAGCCGGCCGTGAAGCCGAGAGCCGTGCTCTCATGGCCGAGGTTGCCGAGGACGATCGAGACGTTGATGCCCTTGCCGCCGCCGAGAACCTGTTCGTAGTTCACGCGGTTGATCTCGCCAGCCGTGAAGGAATCGAGGCGGACGATGTAGTCGAGCGAGGGGTTGAAAGTTACGGTGTAGATCATTCTTCTCTTACTCTCCTTCCAGGATTGTCGTGCAATCCCGATACTTCTTGTCTCTTAGATGTCCGGTGATGATGGTCGCACTCGAGATGTTGGCGAAGGTGATCGGCGAGATCTTGTTGAATTTCGACTGATCGGCCAGCACGTAGGCGTGCTCACAGCGCGAGAGGGCTTCGCTCTTGACAAGGCCCTCGCTCGAGTCCGGCGTAGAGAAGCCGGACTTGATGCTGATGCCATTGGCACCGAAGAATCCTTTGGTGAAATTGTAGAGCTCTAGGTTATGCAGGGCTTCTGTGCCGATGACGGCCTCGGTGACAGCCTTGAGGCGGCCACCGAGCAGGAAGACCTTGAAGCCCTTGAGGGACAGTCGCGAGGCATGGGGCAGCCCGTTTGTCACGTAGACGGCCTGGCGTTCCTGCAGGAAGTCCACCATGTGCAGGGTCGTGGAGCCGGCGTCGATGTAGACGAAGTCCTTGCGGGTCACAAGGCTGGCCGCCCGTCGCGCGATGGCGATCTTCTCTTCGGTGCAGCGGCTGCTCTTGGTCGGCATGTCTTCTTCCATCGCGGTGTAATTGCTGTCGATGGAGGTCGCGCCGCCGTAGACCTTGTAGAGCATGCCGCGCTTGTGGAGCGCGGTCAGGTCGCGCCGGATGGTGGATTCCGATGTGCAGAGCGCCCGGGTGAGCTCGGGGACTGTCACAGCCTGTTTCTCTTTGAGGATGCGCAGGATGGTCGCATATCGTTCTTCCGTAAGCATGGCTTTCACCCTTTCTGTATTTTCATAATATCATCAAAGTCAATCAAAGTCAATCACAACCAGCAAACAATATGAAAGAATACGAAGAAAGGCGTGCGAAGGCTGGGCGGCTTTCACGAATGAGCAATACGAAAAGATTTTTGTAACAGATGGAAGCTTTTTCACGATAATTTCATGGATGAGCGTATACTTTTTCGCTATAATAAAACTATATAGGAAGAAAACCAATTGGAAAGTAGGAGAATTGTATGAGTGATATCCACAGCCTGCCCGGCGTGACGGAGGCGAAGGCAAAATCTGTCATCCGCCAGCACCGCAAGGCTTCGTTCTATGTCAAGAAGTACCTGATGATCTTTGTCGGTGCGCTGATCGCGGCAATCGGCCTCGAGCTTTTCCTGATCCCGAACAATGTCATCGACGGTGGTGTCGTCGGTATCTCGATCATGATGTCATCGATCACGGGACTGTCGCTCGGCGTCTTCCTCGTGCTCTTGAACATCCCGTTCCTCTATCTCGGGTACAAGCAGATCGGCAAGAACTTCGCGATTGCGACGACGATTGCCATCTGCATCCTGTCGGTCTGGTCGGCGGTATTTGCGCCGCTGCCGAAGGTCACGGATGACCCGTTCCTCGCAGCGATCTTCGGCGGCATCATCGACGGTCTCGGCGTCGGCCTGATCATCCGCGCGGGCGGCTCGCTCGACGGCACGGAGATCGTCGCCATCATCATGGACCGCAAGTCGGTCTTCTCGGTCGGCGAGGTCGTCATGTTCATCAACCTCTTCATCCTGTCGAGTGCGGGCCTTCTCTACGGCTGGGACAAGGCGATGTACTCGCTCGTCGCGTACTTCGTCATCTCGAAGATGATCGACGTCGTCATCAAGGGCCTCGACGAGTCGTACGCCGTCATGATCGTCACGAATGAGCACGATGAGATCACGTCGGCCCTCAACGACCGCCTGGGTCGCGGCGTCACGCTGCTGCACGGTCAGGGCGGCTACACCGGCGAGCCGAAAGAAGTCCTCTACTGCGTCGTCACGCGCCTCGAGGTCGACAAGCTCAAGGAAATCGTACTCGAGAAAGACGAGAACGCCTTCGTCACCATCAACGCCGTCCACGACATCGTCGGCGGGCGCTTCAAGAAGAAGGCAATCCATTGAGATTGGCGGGCTAAGGGGAACTGGCAAGGGGAGGCGGCTCGTGGCCGAGACACTGCCGACGCTTCACTCGGCAATGGCCTAAAAATTTTTTCAGGCATTTAATCAAGCCTTGCCGGGAATCTAAACGCGCTTCGCTTGGACGACGATTCACGGCAAGGACAGCTTGTAGCCTGAAAAAATTTTCTTGACGGCCATCGCCAAAGCTCCGCTTACGTCAGCGCCTCGGCCACAGCCTTTGGCTTCGTTTCTCTTGGACATTTTCTTGACGGCCATTGCCAAAGCTTCGCTTACGTCAGCGCCCCGGCCACGGCCTTTGGCTTCGTTTCTCTCGGACATTTTCTTGACGGCCATCGCAAATGCTCCATTTACGGCAGTGGCCTCGCTCGGGTCTTGGGCCCCGTTGCTCTCGAACATTCCTTTTGAGCGCATCTATTGAATCACCTACCATGGCCGAGGGAATATTTCTATCTAGTAAGGCAAGGTGAAACTTCATCCTGTCTTGGGTGGGGCAAGTAACAATCCAAGGGCCGCCCCCGAGGCAGGCACTTGTGGCGTGGCATGCCGGGAGGGGCGGGGACAGGAGCGGAGTGTTCGCAGCTGGCGTCAAGAAAGATTTTTCAGCCCACACTACTTCCCTTGAAAAGAACGATCGTTCAAGCGCAGCGCGTTTTCGTTCCTTTTCAAGGCTATATTAAAGGCTGAAAAATCTTTTAGCCAGCTGCGCTACGGAGCGTTGGCCCTGCCCCTCCCGGCCGCACCAGCCCTGCTTCCAACCTTCTATGTCAACCCATCCCATCCATCACCAACAACTAAAGGAGGTATTCCCATGCGAAACATCATCACTCGCTCGTGCATCGCCATGCTGCTCCTGCTCATCCTTGCGGTCCCGGCTCTGGCCGCGGAGCGGCAGCCGCAGCGCATCGCGCAGTTCCCGCTTGTCATCGAGAGCTGGCAACAGCCGGACGCTTCGGTGCAGGACCAGCTGGAGCGGAAGATCGACCGCGCGCTGCACGTGCCGCTCAACGCGACGCTCAAGGCCGTCACCTACATCCCTGAGAAGGACTGCCTCGCCGCCTGGGACGAGGTAGAGGGGGATATGACTGGCAAGGTCCGCATCAAGGACATGGCAAAGCCTATTGCCGAGAAGCTCCAGGCTGACCTCGTCGTCATCCCTGTCGTCGCGGCGTATGAGCAGTACACGACGATGAGCTGGTACTGGGACCGCGGCATGATCCTGCACAGCCGTGCAGAGGTCCAGCTCATCGTCTACGATCGCGCGCAGGACAAGCTCGTCCACAAGAAGGCCTCTGACTTCTTCGATGACGAGTACTCATCTTCGGGTACGGCTTCGTACCTCGCGCTGAATTGCATGGACCGCGTCATCCGCGACGCTGACCTGCACGGTTTCCTCTGGCCGCTGGACAGGGGTTCAGCCGCTGCGGACAGCGCGAAAAAAACGGCGGCCAAGTCCTGATTTTTTCGCGATCTTAGCTTGACAAGTTACATGGTTACAACTATAATGTAAACATATTAATCAAGTATGTTTACAAGCAACAAGCTTTTTTGAAAGGGGCCGGTTTTCATGAGTGAAGAGAGAAAGTATCATTTTGAGACGCTGCAGCTGCACGTTGGCCAGGAGCAGGCTGATCCTGCTACGGATGCGCGCGCTGTGCCGATTTACCAGACGACGTCGTTCGTCTTCCACAATGCACAGCATGCAGCGGATCGCTTCGCACTCAAGGATGCCGGCAACGTCTACGGCCGCCTGACGAACCCGACGGAGGATGTATTCTCCAAGCGCATCGCGGCACTCGAGGGCGGCGTCGCAGCTGTCTCCGTCGCTTCTGGCGCTGCGGCTGTCACGTATGCACTCGAGGCACTCGTACACCACGGCCAGCACATCGTCGCGGCTACGACGATCTACGGCGGCACCTACAACCTCTTTGAGCACACCTTCCCGAACTACGGCATCGAGACGACGTTCGTCGACCCGACGAAAGGCGTCGAGGTCTTCGAGGAGGCTATCAAGGAGAACACGCGCGTCGTCTACATCGAGTCCATCGGCAATCCGAATGCCAACCTCATCGACATCCAGGCTGTCGCTGACATCGCGCACAAGCACAACATCCCGCTCGTCGTCGACAGCACGTTCGCGACGCCGTATCAGCTGCGCCCGTTCGAGTATGGCGCGGACATCGTCGTCCACTCGGCTACGAAGTTCATCGGCGGCCACGGCACGACGCTCGGCGGCGTCATCGTCGACGGCGGCAAGTTCGACTGGATTGCCTCGGGCAAGTTCCCGCAGTTCGTCGAGCCGAACCCGAGCTACCATGGCATCAGCTTTGCCAAAGATGTCGGCGCGGCAGCTTTTGCGACGTACATCCGCACGCTGATCCTGCGCGATGAGGGCGCGACGCTCTCGCCGTTCAATGCCTTCCTGCTGCTGCAGGGCACGGAGACGCTGTCGTTGCGCGTCGAGCGCCACGTCGAGAATGCGCTCAAGGTCGTCGACTACCTTGCCAAGAACCCGCATGTCGCGAAAGTCAATCATCCGGCTCTCCCGGATCATCCGGATCATGAGCTCTACAAGAAGTACTTCCCGAACGGCGGCATCTCGATTTTCACGTTTGAGATCAAGGGCGGCGCTGAGGCGGCCAAGAAGTTCATCGACCATCTGCAGGTCTTCAGCCTGCTGGCCAATGTCGCCGACGTCAAGTCGCTCGTCATCCATCCGGCTTCGACGACGCACTCCCAGATGAACGAGCAGGAGCTCGCTGCGTCTGGCATCACGCCGTCGACGATTCGCCTGTCCATCGGCACGGAGCACATCGATGATATCATTTACGATCTCGACCAGGCCTTCGAGGCTCTTGATTGATCGTTTGATATACTTTTCTCTACCCAATGGGGCTGCGGAGCTTCTCCGCAGCTCCTCTTTTTTTGACAAAATCTCTCCTTCGTGCCATCATAGGGGATGACGGTACGCATCAATGGGGATGCGACTGTACAAAGGAGGAAAACAATGAATAACTACGAGAAGTACCGGCAGGTACGAAAAGAGGCGGCGGGGACGGCCCTGCTGCTGCTGATTCTCATCGGGGCGTGGATCGCCGCCGGCTTTGGTCTAGCGGGGATTCCGGTGGAGTTCTTCCACCTGCCTCTCTGGGTCTGGACCGCGACCATCGGCATCTGGCTCTTTGCCATCATCGGCGTCAAGATCTTAACGGCGACCGTATTTGTGGACATGAGCCTTGACGATTCGGAAGAGGAGGTCCGCCATGACAAGTGAGGGAAATCTTTCCGCCCTACTGCCGCTGCTCGTTTTTATGGGCTTCATGGTGGCAATCGGCTTCTGGGTGCGCCGGCAGAATGCCGGCAAAAACTTCGTGCAGACGTATTTCATCGGCAATCACGACCTCGGCGGCTTTGTGCTCGCGATGACGACGGTGGCGACGTACAGTTCCGTCAGCTCGTTCGTCGGCGGGCCGGGCATGGCCTGGCAGATCGGTTTCGGCTGGGTCTACATGGCGGTCGTGCAGGTCACGGCCATCTTCCTCGTGCTCGGCATCTTCGGCAAGCGCGTGGCCATGCTCTCGCGCCGCTTCGACGCGGTCACGGTCGTCGACATCATCCGCGAGCGCTTCCAGTCGGACGGACTGGCGACGCTCGCGGCCTTCATCATCGTGCTGTTCTTCTGCGGCACGATGACGGCGCAGTTCGTCGGCGGCGCGAAGCTCTTCGCGACGGTCACGGGCTACAGCTATGAGATGGGCCTCTTGCTCTTCGGCCTCGTTGTCGTGCTATACACGAGCATCGGCGGCTTCCGCGCGGTGGCCATCACGGACACGTGCTGCGCCGTCATGATGATGATCGGCATTGCGCTCCTGCTCTACTACGTGCTCGAGGCGGGCGGCGGCTATGCGGCCATCATGGAGAACATCCATGCGAACCATCCGGAGATGCTCGAGCCGCTCTCGGGCGGCCACATGCCGGTGGGACTCTACCTGACGCAGTGGATCCTCGTCGGCATCTGCACGATCGCCCTGCCGCAGTCCGTCGTGCGCGGCATCAGCTACAAGGATACGAAGAGCCTGCACAGAGCCATGCTCATCGGCACGGTCGTCGTCGGCTTCATGAATATCGGCATCAACTTCACGGGCATCCTCGCGCACGGCGTGCTGACAGGACCGCTTGAGAGCTACGGCGGCGTCGACTACATCATCCCGAAGACGATCGTCACGGCTCTGCCGCCGGCACTCGTCGGCCTCGCCATCATCGGGCCCCTTGCGGCATCAATCTCGACGATCTCAGGCCTTTTGATCGTCGCTTCGTCGGCAATCGTCAAGGATGTCTACCTGCACCACGCGGAGAAGCATGGCCGCACCGTCACGGGCCGCCAGCTGCGCCGCCTCTCGACCGTGGCGACGGCCGTCATCGGCGTCATCGTCTTCTGCATTGCCATGACGCCGCCGAGCCTCATCTGGCTCATCAATATGTTCGCCTTCGGCGGCCTTGAGACGGCTTTCTTCTGGACGCTTCTCCTCGGGCTCTTCTGGCGGCGGGCCAACAAGCTCGGCGCCATTCTCTCGATGGGCGGCGGCACGATTGCCTACTGCCTGACGCAGGGCCTCGGCTTCAAGTTCATGGGGCTTCACCAGATCACCATCGGCATCACCGTCTCGCTCGCCTTCTTCCTGCTCGGCGCCTACCTCGGCAAGCCGCAGGAGGAGAGAGTGCTCAGGGTCTTTTTCCCCGAGAGCCATAAGCCCAATCCGGAGGTTTTGGTCACGGCAAAAGAACCTTGTCCTCTCGGGGAGGGCAAAAATACTTGAAGGAGTGACAGGATTTCGCGGGGATGGTGGAGAATACTATATAGAATCCGTTATGGAAAAATGTTTGGAAAGAATAATCTGTATCCATGAGATGCAGGCCGCAGTTATGTGAGGGCGTTCTGGCTGACTCCGTACTGACAGGCAGGAAGGATCTTTGGATGAAGCTGTTTTACTCACTGAAACGAAAAGTTTTGGCGGTGTGCTTGGCTGGCATGATCCTGATGGCTCTCTGTGTGGGAGGCATCAGCCTCTGGACCATCTCCCACCTGACTTACGACTATGAAATCCAGAATATGAACCACCTCGTCGACACGACGGCGACAATCATCGACGATGAGCTCCTGCGTTCCGAGAATATCGTCAATTATACGGCCAATGCCATCTCACGGAAGGTCGACGATCCTGCGCAGCTGCGCGACCTCTCCTTCCGGCAGCGTCTGGCACAGTCGGTCGACCACGACTTCCAGGATGCCAGTACGAATCTCCACATCATCTGCTCGTACTATCTCTACTATCCATCCGAGAATATCTCGGCGCTCTGGAAGGCTTCCAATGGCCGCGACTCGACATTCTACGATGTCCTGGTCAAGCAGCAGGAGGAACTTGGCCACACGGCTCCGCGCCATGTGCTCGCCTTTGCCTATCTGATGGATCAGGGCGGGGCCGCTTGGACGCAGCCGTACTATTCTCCTTACTTGAATCGCTACATCATCTCGTACCTCCGCCCCATCTACAAGGACGGCGTCATGGTCGCGATTGTCGGCATCGACATAGACTTCCAGGCCTTCATCGATAGGCTCTACGCCAACCCGCCGAAGGGCGAGCACGGCATGATCATGCTGTGCGATGCCACGGGCTCGATGGAGTATTCGCCGGAGGCACCTCTTGGTACTCCTGTGGCCGAGAAGGGCATCCGGCTCGTCGATTCGCCCGACACGGTGGCCGAAGCGGGACGGACGGATGATGAGATGCTGCGGTACAGCTGGGATGGCCAGGAGAGCATTGCGGGCATCAGGGCCCTGCGCAATCGCATGAACATCATCGACCTGCGCCAGAAGCCGCAGATCTACAGTCGCACGCACCGGGCCATGATGCAGATGGGCATGGGCCTCATCGCCGTCTGCATCATGGCTTCGCTGCTGCCGCTCTACCTCATCACGTATCTGTCCAAGCGCCTGCAGCTCGTCATCGAAGCGGCGAAGGAAGTCGGCGAGGGCAACTACGATATCAAGCTGCATGATACGCAGCCCGATGACATCGGTGAGCTCAGCCGCAATTTCCAGGCCATGGTGGAGAAGGTTGCGGCCTCGCAGGGCAATCTCACTTACATGTCGCAGCACGATGTGCTGACGGGCCTGCTCAACCGCATGGGCCTCGACAAGGAGATTGCAGACTGGCTTAAGGAGCATCCTGCCTCGCATGGCGCGCTCGTCAGCCTCGATCTCGACGGCTTCAAGTTCATCAATGACCTGCACGGACACATGGCTGGCGACGAGGCTCTGCGCACTTTGGCGCGGGATCTTGTCGAGAACTTCGGCCACGAGCAGATCATCGGCCGCAATGGCGGCGATGAGTTCGTCGTCTTCATGAAGGACACGGAGCCAGAGGCGGCACAGGCCGCCATCAAGGCATTCTCCAACAAGAGGAAGACGTTCACGTATGACGGGGAGACGCATTCGTTCTCCGTCTCTATCGGCTATACGTTCTATCACGGTGATGGCACGCCGCTCTCGAAGCTCTTCCACGAGTCGGATACGGCGCTCTACGCCGTCAAGCTGCGCGGCCGCAACCATTACCGCATCTACGAGCCCTCGATGGAGAGCCTGAACCGCACGTCGCTCGGCTTCAATCTCGAGACAATCACGAAGAACCTGCCGACGGCACTGCTCGTCTCGGAGGCGAAGCCGGACGGCAAGATCCTCTTCGTCAACAAGACGATGGTCGAGATGCTCGAATGTCGCAATATCCGCGAGTTCATGGAGTTCACTCAGGAGTACGCGCCGAATGTCGTCTGCCCCTGTGACCGGGAGCGCATGACGAAAATGGTCTGGGAGCAGACCGTCCGCGAGCCGGACCGCCCGCACTGCATGACGTATTGCGTCCATACGGTGAAGGGGCGCGACAAGCAGGTCTTCGCCATCTGGCGCCAGGCCGACAATGTCAACTACGGCAAGGTCTTCTATGCGACGCTGATCGATGGGCATTTCATGTATGAGGAACTGGCAAGCTCCGATGGCTCCGCCGAGGGGTGTACGTCTAACCGTGATAGCTGAACTTGCATATAAAAAGCCTCTGGCTCCTCGTTGAGGAAGCCAGAGGCTTTTTGGCATGTGGAGATGGTCAGGCGACGAGCACGAGCTCTGTGAGGAAGACGACGAGGCAGCAGGCCGAGGCGACCTTGAAGAGGCTCGCGCCGTACCAGGCGAGGCCGATGCCGAAAACGAGGGCCAGCGCGCCGCTCACGGGCGTCTGCGTGGCCTCGGTGATGGCCGGGAAGGTCATGACGGCCAGCGTCACGTAGGGCACGTAGAAGAGGAAGGAGCGCAGGAAGCCGTTTTTGATCTGTCCGCGGATGAGCGTCAGCGGCACGATGCGTATTGCGAGCGTCACGGCACTCATCAAGAGCAGATAGATGTAGATGTCATGCTGCATGGCGGTCATCTCCTTCCTGGGAGCCGTCTTGTCCCTGTGGTTCGCGGATGGGGAAGAGTGCGGCGCCGATGCCCGCGATCAGGACAGTCAGGATGATCGTGCGCGTGCCGGAGGAACATGAGGCAATCCCCGGAAGGATGGAGGCGAGGTAACTGAGCGCGAAGCTCGCGAGCACGAGGCCGCCGACGATGTGGTTCTTCTTGGCCGGCGGGATGATGACCCAGAGGAACATGCCGTAGAGCGCGACGGAGAGGGCGCTGACGACGGCAGGCGGCAGGATGTTGCCTGCGACGACGCCGAGCGACGTGCCGACGGCCCAGCCCGGCAGTGCGAGCGCCATGGCCCCGTAGTTGTAGTAGGGGTTCAGCGGGCCCTTGCGCGCGATCGTGATACCGAAGATCTCGTCGGTCACGTCGAAACCGACGAAGATGCGATGCCAGATCGAGGTGCCCGGCTGGAACTTCTGCGAGAGGGCGCAGCTCATGAGCATGTAGCGCGCGTTGGCGACGAGCGTGATGAGGACGATCTCGAGGTAGGGCGCGTCCGCCTCGATGACCGTGAAGCCCGCGTACTCGCCGGCCGAGGCATTGTTGAAGAAGCTCGCGAGGAAGCCCTGCAGCGGGTCGAGCCCTGCATTGCGGGCGGCGATGCCGAGCGTGAACGAGACGACGAAGTAGCCGAGCGCAATCGGCATGCCGTCGTGGACGCCCTCGAGGAAGACCTCGCGCCTGGTCTTCGCGAGCGCTGATTCAAATGATTCCGTCATGTCCGTAGAGAAAACCCCTTTCTGTCGCATTTTCTCGATTCCTGCGTGGTGTTCTTATTATTTTATGACGGAACGGCGCCGCTGTAAAGGCATGCGCGCGAAAAAGCCGCTGCTCCAGTTAAGAGGAGTGGCGGCTTTTTGGTGACGCGTGTTTTATTTATCCGAAGAAGGCTGTGCGGCCTTCTTGTGGCGGTTCATGTACTTGTTCGTCTCAGCGACGATGACGCCGGAGAGGGCAATCAATGCGATGAGGTTCGGGATGGCCATGAGGCCGTTGACGATATCGGCGAGGATCCAGATGGCCTCGAGCTTCAGGAAAGCACCCGAAGCGATCAGCGCGATGAAGATCAGGCGGTACGGCAGGACGCCCTTGTTGCCGAAGAGGTAGATGCAGGCGCGCTCGCCGTAGTAGTTCCAGCCGAGGATCGTCGTGAAGGCGAAGAGCACGAGGGCAATCGTCAGGAGCTGGCTGCCGAAGAAGCCGTAAGCACTGGCGAAGGCAGCGCTCGTCATGGCAGCGCCGGCGGTATCACCCTGCCAGACACCCGTGATGACGAGGGCGAGGCCCGTCATGGAGCAGATGATGATCGTGTCGATGAAGGTACCCGTCATGGAGATCAGGCCCTGTTCAGCCGGCCACTTCGTCTTGGCGGCAGCGGCGGCAATCGGCGCCGAGCCGAGGCCGGACTCGTTGGAGAAGACGCCGCGCGCGACGCCGTTCTGCATGGCCATCATGACGGTCGAGCCGGCGAAGCCGCCGGCAGCGGCGGCGCCCGTGAAGGCATCGTTGATGATCATGGCGACAGCAGCCGGGACCTGATCGAGGTTGAGGATGATGAGGCCGAGGCTGATGGCGACGTACGTCAGGGCCATGAACGGCACGATGCCGGAGGCGACCTTGGCGATGCTCTGCAGGCCGCCGAGCGTGATGGCGGCGATGAAGACGGTCAGGATGACGTCTGTCGCGATCTTCGGGAAGCCGAAGGAGATCTGCATGCTGTCGACGATGGCGTTGACCTGCGGGAAGGTGCCGATGCCGAAGTAGGCGACGCCGATGCAGGCGAGCGCGAAGAACGTCGCGAGCGGCTTCCACTTTTCGCCCATGCCGTTGCGGATGTAGAACATCGGGCCGCCGGCAATCTCGCCCTTCTCGTCGATGGAGCGGAACTTGACGGCCAGGAGGCCTTCCGAGTACTTCGTGGCCATGCCGAAGAAGGCAGCGACCCACATCCAGAAGATGGCGCCAGGGCCGCCGACCTTGACAGCCGTGGCGACGCCGACGATGTTGCCCGTGCCGACCGTGGCGGCGAGGGCGACGCAGAGCGCCTTGAAGCTTGAGACATCACCGCGGCCGTTGTTCTGGGCCTTGAAGATCAGCTTGAGTGCTTTCGGCAGGCGGAAGACCTGCAGGAGCTTCAGGCGGATGGTCAGATAGATGCCCGTGCCGACGAGCAGCGTGATGAGCGGCGGACCCCACATGAAGGAGTCGATGGCATTGAGTATGGGGATGAATGATTCCATAATAGCCTCCTAGTCGTTTTGTGTCCTTGATATGTGTACAGTTGTATGTAACAGACTCTATAATACCATAGAAAAGGACATTTGTCTCGTATTTTCAAGAAAAAATATATAGAACGAGGAAAAAATTTCAATTAAAATGCGGCCAGGAACCTTCTCACTTCAGTCAGGAGAGGAATGGCCGCAACGGTAGTCACTTGGAATACTGATTCTGGATGTATTTTGCGACTACTTCCTTGCTCA
>OCTW011602927.1_pt1 | contig 39513 bp, 40 predicted proteins | sample 1539671 | NCBI WGS metagenome assembly OCTW01 (sample SAMN02144230, study PRJEB22623) | gut metagenome | biome: sheep rumen | host: Ovis aries | place: New Zealand
AAAATTCTGCTTATAGAAGTATCCACTAGTATTCTCACACACTACACCAGTCTTTACTGAAATACCATAACTATCAAGAAGTCCTTTGTAATTCGGCATATCGTCAATTGATACAATTGCTCTTGCTGTATCATCAACATTTGCAATATTGAATATTACATTGCCACCTCTAGATGTATATTCGCTAATCTTAGCTGCATCATCTCTAGATAAATCCTTAGAAGGTGCATTTACAACAAGTAGTCTACAATCATCAGGTATAGTATCATTCTCTAATAAATTAAGTGATTGCAATTTATAATTTCCCTTAGTAAGTGATGTAGTAGCATTAGAGCCAAGTTCCTGCTCACCATGACCTGTTAGTGTATATATAACGGCATCATTATTATTTACAACACGTTCTAGTGCGCTAATAATCTGACCTTCACCATCATAAGAAGTCACTTCATAGCTGTAACTTTGTTGATTCATTGATTGCTCATATATATCATCATAGCTTACAGTCTTATAATTATCTCCACTTACGATAATTAAGCTATTAGCACTAAGATTCTCAGATGTATAGCTAGATGCGAACATAGGATTCTCTGCAAGATCAACATACTCAACAGATATCTTATCATAAGAATCAAATTCATCTAACGTCTTCTTAAGATTCTCATCACATTCACTTTCAGAAGCAAGGACATAGATTGTAGCTTCTCTATCATATGACTTCAAAAACTCTTTACCCTGCTTTGAAACAGTATAGATTCCTGTCGCTGTGGCATCAAACTCCATATATTTATCCGGAATATAGCTGATACCCAGATTGGCAAATACAGCAATAGCAATAGCAAGCACAATAGAAGCACCTCTAGAAAGAGAACGTGTAAGTACCTGCTTAGACATAGTCCATCTTCTCTTCTGAATAACACAATAGATAAAGAAGATAAAGAGTACTATTATCAGGACATAATATATCAAAGCCTTAATATCGAATATTCCATTAAGGAAATTCTGATAAGGTTTAGAGATACAGAGGAAATCAAGTATCTTAGTAAGGAAATTCTCCTCTGTAAATATAAGTCCAAGTATTCCATCCATCATATATCCAACGAATAGAATAACAAAAGACAGAATCACTGATATAATCTGACTTCTTGTAAGAGTTGATACAAAAAGTGCAATTGCAATACAAGCAAGTCCGAATAGATAGAATCCAAGGAGTGCAACATAGTTCTGACCAAGGGCAGAAGCACCATATACTTCAAGTACAATTGGTGAAAATGCCATGAATACAACTGCAATTGTAAATGTACATGCAACTGCTAAGAATTTACCAATTATAATCTGAAGCGGAGATACAGGAGCAGTAAAAATCAACTGATCTGTTCTATTCTTTCTCTCCTCAGAAAAAACTCTCATACACAGAATTGGCGTAACTATTATAACAATAGGTGCTATTCCTGATAATGCATATGACAGATATGGCATTCCATTAATAAGATTATATAGAAGAAAATATAATCCAAAGAATGCACAAAGCACACTGATAAAAATCCAACCAATAACGTTAGTAAATAAAGACTTAAAATCTCTCTTAAATATAGCTATCATTATTCTTCGCCCTCCTCACTTGTCAACTCCAGGAAGACATCTTCTAATGATTTCACGTCTTCTTTCATCTCGAAAATAGAAATCTTCTCTGATGATAATGCAAGAGATACATCTTCTCTTACATCTTTGCCTTGTTCAGCTTCTACTACAAGCTTTACAGTACCTTCTTCTGCCCCAGGCAAAGCATCAACACTTGATACACCTTCAAGCTTAGTAATAATCTCTTTACATTTATCCAAATCACCCTTAGCAAGAATATCAAGTACCTGATGAGAATTAAAGTAATTAGACAAATTCTCTATTGAGTCATTAGCAATAATCTTTCCCTTATTAATAATAAATACATGAGAACAAGTCTCACTTATCTCACTTAAGATATGTGAGCTTAATATAACAGTATGAGAATCTGACAGACTCTTAATCAAATCTCTCATTTCCTTAATCTGATTAGGATCAAGACCAACAGTAGGCTCATCAAGAATAACAATCTTAGGCGAGCCGATTATACTTTGTGCAAACCCTACTCTTTGACGATAACCTTTAGAAAGATTATTGATTATTCTTCCACTAACATCATCAATTCTTGTAAGATTCATTACACGATTAACTTCTTTACTAATATCTTCTTTCTTAACCTTCTTAAGTTCTGCCACAAACTTAAGATATTCTTCTACCTTCATATCAACATAAAGTGGTGGAATCTCAGGAAGATATCCTATACATGCCTTTGCTTCTTCAGGCTCTTTATAGATATCATGACCATCAATTATAACTTCACCACTTGTAGGTGCAAGATATCCGGTAATAATGTTCATAGTAGTTGATTTGCCGGCACCGTTAGGACCAAGGAATCCATATACTTTGCCAGGCTTTATCTCTAATGAAATATCAGATACTGCAATATGTTCACCATACTTCTTCGTCAAATTACGAATTTCAATCACGAAAATCGCCTCCTTATTATTTATACTAGCCCAGAAATCAATTAATTATCTATAGATAATCTCATCTCTTCCCGGTCCATTAGAAACCATCTTAATAGGAAATCCAATCTGTTCTTCAACAAATTCGATATAATTTCTACAATTCTCAGGAAGTTTATCATATTCCTTGATTCCACGAATGTCTGATTTCCAACCAGGTAGTGTCTTAAGAACAGGTTTTGCTTTCTCTAATTTAGCTGTAACAGGGAAATCAGTTGTAACTTCACCATCTATCTCGTATCCTACACATACCGGGATTTCGTCAAGATAACCTAGTACATCTAATACTGTAAATGCTACTTCTGTAGCGCCTTGTAATCTGGCACCGTATTTGCTTGCGACACAATCAAACCAGCCAACACGACGAGGACGACCTGTTGTTGCGCCAAATTCTCCTTTGTCGCCACCTCTTTTTCTAAGTTCATCAGCTTCATCACCGAATATCTCTGATACAAATGCACCAGCTCCAACAGCAGAAGAATAAGCTTTACATACTGTAATTACCTGCTTAATCTCATAAGGAGGAATACCAGCACCGATAGCACCATAAGCAGCAAGTGTTGATGAAGATGTTACCATAGGATAGATTCCATGGTCTGGATCTTTTAATGTGCCTAGTTGTCCTTCAAGAAGAATTGTCTTATTCTCCTTAAGTGCTTTATCAAGAAATGATGATACATCAGCAACATAAGGCTTAACCATATCTCTGTAGTCATGTAATGTATTCATTAGCTCATCTTCTTTAAGTAACGGTTTGTGATATAGATGCTCTAATAGTACATTCTTCTTTTCACATATTCTTGCAACTTTTTTCTTAAGAATATCATCATCAAATAATTCCTGAACCTGAAATCCAATCTTAGCATATTTGTCAGAATAAAAGGGTGCAATACCGGACTTGGTTGAACCAAAAGATGCTTTACCAAGTCTCTCTTCTTCATATTCGTCAAACAGTATATGATAAGGCATAACAATCTGTGCTCTGTCTGATATAAGAATCTTTGGCTTGGGAACGCCACCATTAATTATATCTTGAATCTCATTAAAGAGCTTAGGTATATCAAGAGCAACACCATTACCTATAACACTCGTTGTATGATCATAGAACACACCAGATGGCAATGTGTGAAGCGCGAATCTACCATAATCATTTATAATTGTATGACCTGCGTTAGCGCCACCTTGGAATCTAACTATAATATCAGCATTTTCAGCCAACATATCAGTGATTTTGCCTTTACCTTCGTCGCCCCAATTAGCGCCTACAACTGCTTTAACCATTTCTTTTCCTCCATAAATATTATGTCATATCTATTTATATTGCTTGAAGCTGCCAATTCTTCTCCCAACTGTAATAGCAAGGGAGCCTGGTCCTATATGACAAGCTACAGATAGAGACAAGGGATTAATCACAATCTCTCTATCTGGCCAAATCTCAAGAACCTCTTCTCGAAACTTAATTGCTTCCTCTTCATTATCAGTATGTGCAATAGCAATCTCTACAATTGATGGATCATTATCAAATCTATTCTTAATATCTTCTTTAATAGCAGAAATCATCGTTTGCTTACATTGCTCTAATGTTCTTCCTCTTGCAAATGTATCAAGCTTACCACCTTGAATCTGAAGAACAGGTTTGATGCGAAGAATATTCCCCAGTGCTGCAACACCCTTCGTAAGTCTTCCTCCTCTGCTTAGATACTCAAGTGTGACAAGAGATATATAGATACTCGAATCCCTCTTGTGATCTTCTAAGATATTCTTAATATCTTCTCCATTATATCCTTTCTCGGCAAGGTATTTTGCATCGAGAACAGATTCTCTCATAGTAACTGAGATTCTCTGATTATCAACCACAAATACTTTATCTTCATATTCATCATCAAGAGATAACATATGGGCTGTCTGACAAGAACTGCTAAGACTACTAGACATAGGAATATATACAATCTGATCATAGTCTTCTAATAGTTTGTCCCATTTATCTAACAAATCACCAACAACCGGCATTGACGTTGTAATCTTGCAATTATCTTCTAATCTCTTATAGAACTCTTCCTGTGTCAAATCAATATCTTCAAAGAATACTTCATCATCAATATAAAAAGGCATAGGAAGAACATATATATTAAGATTATCTGCTTCTTCTCTTGTTATTCCGCTATTACTATCAGTTAAAATTGCAATCTTCAATATATTAATTCCTCATATATTATTCTATAAAAAACACTTCGTGGCAAATTCGCACACGAAGTGTATTATAGCATATTTGTAATTGTATTACAATATCACATCATCCCCGGCATTCCGCCAGCCTGTGGTGGCATTGGAGGCTCAGGCTCTTTGATATCAGCAACAACAGATTCTGTTGTAAGAAGTGTTGATGCAACTGAAGTTGCATTAAGAAGTGCAGTCTTAGTAACCTTAACAGGATCTAGGATACCTTCCTTAACCATATCAACATACTCTTCTTTATATGCATCAAATCCCATTCCAACCTTAGACTCTCTTACCTTATTAATAATAACAGGAGCTTCAAGTCCAGCATTCTCAACAATATAATATAGTGGAGACTCAAGTGCTTTGAGTACTACATTGGCACCGGTCTTCTCATCACCTTCTAATGAATCAGCAAGCTTAGATACTTCTTTTGAAGCATGAATATATGCAGAACCACCACCTGCAATAATTCCTTCCTCAACAGCAGCTCTTGTTGCATTAAGAGCATCTTCCATACGAAGCTTTGCTTCCTTCATCTCTATCTCTGTAGCAGCACCTACTTTAATTACTGCAACACCACCTGCAAGTTTTGCAAGACGCTCTTCTAACTTCTCTTTATCAAAGTCAGATGTTGTCTCCTTAATTGCAGTTCTAATCTGATTAACTCTTGCTTCTATGTCAGCTTTCTCTCCAGAACCATCAACGATAACAGTGTTTTCTTTCTGAACCTTAACTGACTTAGCGCGACCAAGTTGCTCCATTGTAGCATCTTTAAGCTCTAAGCCAACTTCTTCAGATATAACTGTACCACCTGTAAGGATTGCGATATCCTGAAGCATTTCTTTTCTTCTATCACCATATCCAGGAGCCTTAACAGCAACTACGTTAAATGTTCCACGAAGCTTATTAAGGATAAGAGTTGTAAGTGCTTCACCTTCAACGTCTTCTGCAATAATAAGAAGCTTAGAACCTGACTGAACAATTTGCTCAAGAAGTGGCAAAATATCCTGAATATTGCTAATCTTCTTATCAGTAATTAAGATATATGGATCTTCAAGTACTGCTTCCATCTTGTCCATATCTGTTGCCATATAAGCTGAGATATAACCTCTGTCAAATTGCATACCTTCAACGAGGTCTAGCTCTGTCTGCATTGTCTTAGATTCCTCGATAGTAATAACACCATCGTTAGATACTTTCTCCATTGCATTAGCTACCATCTCGCCTACTTCATCATCACCGGCAGAAATTGCAGCAACTCTTGCAATCTGCTCTTTGCCATTAACTGCCTTAGACATCTTAACAATTGCATCAATAGCTGTGTCTGTAGCCTTCTTCATACCTTTACGAAGAACAATTGGATTAGCACCGGCTGCTAAGTTCTTAATACCTTCTGATATCATAGACTGTGCAAGTACAGTAGCTGTTGTTGTACCATCACCGGCAACATCATTTGTCTTGGTTGCAACTTCTTTAACAAGTTGTGCACCCATGTTCTCGAATGAATCTTCAAGTTCTATCTCTTTTGCAATAGTAACACCATCATTAGTAATAAGTGGTGCGCCATATGACTTATCAAGAACAACATTTCTTCCCTTAGGTCCGATTGTTACACGAACAGAATTAGCAAGCTTATCAACACCTGCTTCAAGTGCAGCTCTTGCCTCTGCACCATATTTAATCTCTTTTGCCATTATAATTACCTTCTTTCTATATTTATTCTACAATTGCAAGAATATCATCTTGTCGAACAATAATGAATTCATCGCCATCAAGCTTTACTTCTGTTCCGGCGTACTTAGAATATATAACTTTCTGTCCGACTTTAACCTGCATCTTAATCTCCTTACCATCAACAACTCCGCCCGGACCTACAGCAATTACTTCTGCCTCTTGTGGTTTCTCTTGAGCTGAAGAAGCAAGTATGATTCCTGACTTAGTAGTCTCTTCTGCTTCGAGCTGCTTTAATACAACACGATCAGATAATGGATTTAATTTCATAATTAAACGCCTCCTTTATTTAATAGATACTAATTATGCATTTTTATACTTTATGCAATAGAAATATTATTTCCATAAAATATATTAGCACTCACCGACGGTGAGTGCAAGTAAAATTTTATTTTTTTGATTTTTATTAGCTTTTTTTATATCATTTATAATTAAAATGTTGAAAATATCATGATTATAACAAGGAAAGCTCTTTAATTAAACGACCTGTGGGCAGTCCTACAACATTATCAAAATCGCCTACATATTTTTCAATATACTTATTGAACTCACCCTGTATAGCATAGCTTCCAGCTTTATCTTTGCCTTCGCCGGTCTTAATATAATTTCTTATTTCCTCTTCACTTAGTTTCTTAACATATACATCAGTCTTTTCAACAAAAGTAACATTTCTATCCTTAGAATATATTGTAACTCCGGTATACACCTGATGTGCGCGACCGCTCAAAGTACTTATCATATTGTAGGAATCAGCTTCATCTACCGGCTTTTCTAATATATTGCCATCAATAGATACAACAGTATCTGCTCCAAGTATTATTTCGTTCGGAAATCTCTCATATACTTCTTTAGCCTTTCTGAAAGAAAGCTCTTTTACAAGTTCCTCCGGCTCCATAAGTGGGTGATTCTCTAAAACATTAGATACTTCTATTCTAAATTCTATATTATTCTTTTCTAATAATTCTTTTCTTCTTGGTGATGAAGATGCAAGAACAAGTGGTGGGATTTTATTTCTTTTTTTACTTAATGGATATTCCCTAATACCTCTAAAAATCCTTGAAGATAAAACTGCAGATATGAATAGTATCAATAGTCCAATTGCAACAGGATTAATTATAAACAAATAATCGTCTGTTCCTTGAAGTGCAACAAGTAAAGCAGTAGCACCACCCGGCGGATGTATGGTATCCGTTGCCATCATCGCAAGAATAGCAAGGGTTACCGCAATAGGTGCCACATACCACTCATCACCTAATATAATGACACATGTAATTGCAATTAATCCTGATACAATATAACTTCCAAAGAAATTCCGAGGCTGAGCAAAGGGCGATAAGGGGGCACCAAATAAAAGAACCGCACTTGCCCCAAAAGGTGCAATCATAAGCGGCTGATCAGAGAGAAATGATATAAAAGCCACTCCGCCTATACCAAGGAGTATACCAACTGTAGCCATGATATATTCTTTGTAGCTGATTCTTTTTATAAAATAGAATTTCTTCATTATTTTTTCCTTATATTATCAAAGAAAGATTTATTACCCGCGTTATTCTTATTCTTTGTTTTCCTGGGAAAGAACATTTCCAGAAAAACAGATAAGAACTTTGTCATAGAGCCTTTAAGGATAGCATGTTGCTCTTCTGTAAGATTCTTAATAGCATTTTTCAGAGTCTTAATATTATCTAAAGAAAGGGTTCCCAGTTCGTCTACCGTATTAATATTCGCATCTTCTAATGGTTGAAATAAAGTATCAATAAATTTCTTCCTGTCTTCTTCGCTGAGTTCTTCCAGCCAACTTGTAAGGGTCTTATCTAATTTGACACTACTATCTCCTATTTTCTCACATCTAATAAATCTATTACGATATACATTCCATGACATAGTATCATGTTGTGCAATTCCCGTATTCTCACTTCTAACCACATTATGTTCTAAGTTGTTCTCAAGTAGCATTCCAACAACAGAGCTTCCCGGGACAATACTATAAATCTTTGGTCGAATCCTTTCATATCCCTCTGAATCAATGACTTCTTGTCTAAATCCCGGACCGTCATTAGTATAGACGGTTATTATCTTATCCTGAATAGCTTTATCACAAAATGATGATGCGTATACAGCAAAATTACCACCCTTAGAATGACCGCCGACTCTGATAGGTACATCTACATCCCGAAAATTAATATCAAGATATTGCATTGCTTTCTTTTGCCCCGGTGTCTGATATAGATATCCCATATTGATATCTTCTTTCCAGCCGGTAATAGTTGAATCAGTACCTCTGTAGGCTACAAAATATGTACCGTCTCCTAAGATAAATGTTGTTACAGAAAATTGAACATCATCTTCATCTACAACCTCATTAACATAACCGGTAAGATACATATTCGAGAATCTCTTAGCATTAACCAATTCATCCATAAGAAATGGTGCAACCTTAAGTGAAGTCTTCCTATTCATAAGCTCTTTTCTGTCATATTTATGGAAGAACTTTGTATACACTTCCTGCAATGAGATTTTCTCATTAATATAAGGTCCAGGTACAATTGAGTCAAATTCGCTATAGCATAATTCTGTCAAAATCACATTGTCAACTTCATTAAAAGGTTCCTGTTCAAATGTAAGATCACCTCTCCATTTTATATAATCTACCATATTAGCCATAAAAGCACTCCTTAATACAGATAATATTATATATTAATTGCTTCTAGGTAAAACTCACAATTAATACAACGGTGAGATTTAATAAAGCATGACCTAGATATACAACCCATAATTTATGTGTCTCTTCATAGGCATATCCAATAAGCAGGCCTACTAGAAATGCGTAAATCATCTGTACCCAATTAAAATGAAGAAAGCCAAAAATCGCAGCAGAAATAACAACAGTATATGAGACATTTAATTTCTTCTCAAGTTCTCCACATACAATTCCACGAAATACCAATTCTTCAAGAGCAGGAACAAGTATAACATTTGCAAGAATCTTAGAGAACAAATCGCCGTCATTAAGATATGAGTCAGCATTATTAAAAGACTCCGATACCTCCTTAAGAGGAAAATGAGTCGCAATCAAATTAAGCACAACACCTAAGACGATAATCCCTAGAATAAATAGAATCTCCTTAGGTAATTTGTCAACTTCAAACATTGGTTCTGCTTTATAAACAAAAGCATTCCTATAAAAGAAATACATAACAACAAGAGTAATTGCAGCAGAAATAGATGCACAATATAACCCTGAAATGCCATTATCAAACATGTTTTCACTAATATATCTAAATAGAGAAAACAGTAAATTAAACAGTATAAAATAAACTGCAAGCGGAAAAATTATTCTATAAACAACATTATTATTCAAATTACCAAACATAATAATACCTTTTCTTTCTAGTTAATCTAACTTAAGTAAATCGTTATATAATTCAATTGCTCTCTTATGCAGAACAGGATGATATGCTCCTTTTGAAATTTCACAAAGCGGCTCAAGCACAAATTCTCTGAATTGCATATCAATATGAGGAACAGTAAGTTCCGGTGTATTAATAATTCTATTACCAAAGAGAATAATATCTACATCAAGTGTTCTAGGTCCCCATTCTTCCTCTCTTATTCTTCCATTCTTAGATTCAATTTCCTGACAAATATCCAGTAACTCTATAGGCGTATAGAAACACTCAAGTTCACATACGCAGTTGCGGAAATTATCCTGGTCTTCTTTACCATAAGGTTTTGTTGTATAGAGACTTGATGCTTTAACATTTCTTATCTTATCTTGTAGTTTAAGTTCTTTGATTGCATCATTGATGTAATTATCTCTTTCACCCATATTAGAACCAAGAGACAGATATACAATCTCCCACTTCTTATTGCAGGATGCATATATATCACCAAATTCTGCATCAACAGGTGCATTGGGTTTGTGAATCTCTACTGTAATTTCCTTAATAACTTCATAAGTCTGTAGAATCATGCTGGCAATATCTTCACATGCTGTCTCTATAAGGTCGCATTTCGCATTTTCCATATAATCAATTACCAGGTTACATACTCTTCCATAGTTAACAGTTTTATCCAAATCATCGGAAATATAACTATAACTATCATCTAACTTACAATTTATTGTAATAAAAAATTCCTGACCGCTATTTTTCTCTTCTTCAAATACACCTATATGACTAAAAGCTTTAAGATTTTCAATATTAATCTCCATATGAGCCTCCATTTTATTATTTATTTCATAGCTTGAAGCATATCAAGAAATAGTCTATTGCTTCTTACATTATGAACTCTTACAAAACTAACATTATTATAGAACGCTTTGGCAGTAATTGCCAGTGTCCCTTCTAATCTGTCATCTTTATCCAGATGGCTGACATAATCAATACAAGACTTATTAGATGCTCCAATCAGAACAGGGTAATCATGAATTCTTAATTTAGACATATTCCTAAGTATCATTATATCATCACGATTGCTTTTTCCGAATCCAAGCCCCGGATCGATAATAAGATTTGACTTATCAAACCCATACTCCTCTAGGAGTATGATTTTGTTATGGAACTCATTATACAATTCTTCCATTGAAATTGTCTCATCATCTCTATTAAAACTGTTCAAATTTCTATTATGCATAAGACAATAACATGTATCTTTATTACTAATAGCTTTGAGCATATCATCTGACAAAAAGCCAATATCATTAATCAAATCAGCCTTCTCTTTGATGACCTGTATTGCAACATCCCCTTTATATGTATCAACAGAAACAGGTATATCAAAACGCTTCTTTATTTCAATAAGTGAAGGTATTATTCTATCTAACTCTTCACCAACCGATATAGGGGCAAAACCCGGTCTTGTGGATTCTCCTCCAATATCAAGAATATCAGCTCCGTCATCTATTAACTTTTCTACAGTATATAAGACTTTATCGATATTAATAGTTTTATTAGAGAAAAATCTGCCACCATCGAAGAAAGAATCTGGTGTTAGATTCAATATTGCCATAATATAAGTCTTATTAACATCAAATTCTTTGTTTCCAATTCTCACTTATTTTCTCCCCTTCATGCCATTTACACATTTCTCTTGCTTTACAACTATAACAATTACGAGATAGTTGATCAGCTATACGAAGAAGCATTGCCCAGGTATCCCCTATACTGTCTTCAACCAGATTATTATCAATATAATCATATATCTTATTCTCACTCATTCTGCCACTATGATTATTTATTGCATAGCATATTAATTCAACATCCTCTTCTTGATACTCATATTCTTCAAGAAGAAGTCTCACAAAATCAGAAGAACATTTGTCATGAGAATCATCATACCTAAAGGCTCTTCCAATATCATGAAAATAAGACATAAGTACTGATAATTCTTCGAAGTTATCTAATCCTCTTCTCTTCGAAAGAATTGTAAGAATCTCAGACACTTCTTTACAATGATTATAATCATGCTTACAGAATATTCTGTCTTTCTCTATCTCTTTAATAATATCAAGTTCATGAAGATATCTACTATCAGATATGATTTTATCTACCATTATTGTTATATAAACCTCTCAAATGATTCCTTTATATCCTTAAGATAAGATAAAGAACCAAGTGCAATTATCATATCATTATTATAGTCTAATGCTTTCTTAGCAGCATCATCAAAACTATCTGCAATAGCAACATCTATATCATATAAGAAGCAATCATTTGCAAGCATATTAGCTGACAGGGCTCTTTCATTTACCGGCGTAACAGTAACAAGGGATTTACCAAGAGGAAGAAGTACCTGTAACATCTTGGATACTTCTTTATCTTTTAATACTCCCATTATAAATGTAATACTTTGTTCGGCAAAATGATTCGTAATAGTTTCCTTGATTCTAATTGCCGCCGGTTTGTTATGACATCCATCAATATATATAAGAGGCTTATCACTAATCTTCTCCATTCTACCCGGAAGATATGCTGCTTTCAATCCTTCTATTGCCCTATCAACATCAATATCAAATCCCTGATATCTTAGTATATGCAAAGTCTCTAAAGCAAGGGCTGTATTATCAAATTGAAAATCTCCAAAGAAAGGCAATTTGACATTCTTAAACTCTCTTACAGATATTTCATTTCTATTAGTCATGTATTTCACATGATGATAATCTACAAATTGAAATTTAGCTTCAATTTCTCTTGCATATTCTGTAAGAGAATCAGCTACTTCTTCTTCCTGCTTTACAGAGATACCATAACATCCCTTCTTAAGGATTCCTGCCTTATGCCTGGCAATATCAGACAAAGTATCTCCTAGAAACTGCATATGATCTTTGCCAATAGATGTAATTACAGAACATGCCACTTCTGAAAATACATTAGTTGCATCCAGAAGTCCTCCCATTCCAGTCTCCATAATAACAATGTTACAATGATTAGCCTGAAAGAATAGAATCGCAATTGCCACCTCAACTTCAAAAAGCGTTGGAAGTTCATCATCAGACATATCTTTGGTGACATCAATAATGTTGGATAAGAAGCCAAGATATTCTATCTCACTTATCTCATCATTATTAATAGTATATTGCTCATATTGTGAGAAAACACATGGTGAAGAGAACTTACCGACTTTATAATCACATGCCATAAGTGCAAATTGTAACATAGCACAAACGGAACCTTTTCCATTTGTGCCTGCAACGTGAATTACTTTTAAATTTTTCTCTGGACTGCCAAGTCTAAGAAGAATCTTTTTTATTCTTTCAAGTCCAGGTTTAGAACCAAGGGATGTTATCTTATTGACAAATGCATCCGCAGTATTCTTATCTATCATTTCTTAACGCCCTTTGTATCTCTATTACCAATATGTAGCCTGTTAAGTTGTATCTTCTTGCCTTTGACAGTAACTGATTTGTTCTTACCATCCGTAATAAAATGTACTTTAACAAGTTCATCATCTTTGGCAAGCTTAATTCCTCTTACGCCAATGGCTCCCTTCTTCTTCTCAGGTATAGACATGGCATCTATCCTAAGGAAATAATTATTCTTAGACTGCATAACAACAGTATCGCCATCATTAACAATATAAACACTAAGGACTTCATCGTCATCTGCAAGTTTTGTAGCAGCTGTCGTTCGTTTAGATACGTCAAACTCACCGCCATCAACAAGTTTAAGCATACCATGTTTTGTTCCAAACACAAGCTTCTTGCCCTTAAGGTTCTCTAATGCCTCAACAAGTAGAAAATTCTCCTTGGAAATATCGAATTTACTAACATTGTCAATTGGTACTCCCTTATCTCTGAATTTACCGAAAGGCAAATCAAGAATCTTTACAAGATGAAGATTTCCTTCGTTTGTAAATATTCCAAGTTTAGATAGATTGGTGGTAAAAATAATCTGTCTGCTTTCCTTATCCGCTGCTTCTTTATTACGCTCATATGTTGGAATATCAATAACTCTTGCATAACCGAATTTGTCAAGGAGAACACACACATCAATTTCCTCTATGGGCTTTTCTTCAAATACAGCTTCTGCTACATTATCAATTTTCGTCTTTCTTTCAACGCCAAACTCTTTCTTAATAGCCTTCAAATCTTTAATGATAGTTTTAGCCATAACTGATTTCTTCTCAAGAATCTCAGAATATTCTTGAATATTTTTCATTGTATTCTCATAATCAGCCATTAGCGCCTGAATCTCCAAACCTACCAGTTTCGACAAACGCATATCCAGAATCGCCTGGGCTTGTCTTTCAGTGAATTTGAGTTTAGATGCATCCTTCTTAGATGTCTCTGTCTTAAACTTAATATCTTTCGTATCTCCTGTAACAAGGCAATTCTTGGCATCCTTAACAGATTTACTTCCACGAAGGATTTCGATAATAAGGTCTATTACATCACAAGCCTTAATAAGACCTTCCTGAATCTCTTTCTTATCTCTTTCTTTCTTAAGAAGTGTAGTATATTTTCTTGTACAAAGTTCATATTGGAAGTCAACATTATGTCTAATTATTGGGACAATACCCATAGTCTCAGGTCTGCCGTTTGCAACTGCCAGCATATTAACTCCAAATGTATCTTCAAGCCTTGTCTTCTTGTATAGAAGGTTACATACATTTTCAGCATCAGCACCCTTCTTAAGTTCTATAACTATCCTAATTCCTTCCTTAGAAGATTGATTAGAAATATCTGTAATATCTGTAGTCAGTTTCTTCTCAACAAGTCCAAATACATCATTTAAGAATTTACCAATGTTAGCACCAAGCATTGTATAAGGAATCTCTTTAATTACAATTGCCTGCTTACCACCTTTTATCTTCTCAATTTCAACTTTACCACGAATCTTGATTTTACCTACACCGGTAGAATATATCTCTAACAAGTCGTCTTTGTTAGTAACAATTCCTCCAGTTGGAAAGTCCGGTCCTTTAATAATTTCAAGCATCTGTGCAGTGTTGATATCAGGATTCTTCATATAGGCAATTACACCATCAATTACTTCCGATAAATTATGTGTTGGAATCGATGTTGCCATACCGACAGCAATTCCTTCGGAGCCATTAACAAGAATATTGGGAATACGGACAGGCAGAACCTCCGGTTCTTTCTCCGTCTCATCAAAGTTAGGAACAAAGTCAACCACATCTTTATCAAGGTCTGCAAGATATGCATCTTCTGTAATCTTCTGAAGTCTTGCCTCAGTATATCGCATAGCAGCAGCCCCGTCTCCTTCTTTGGAGCCAAAGTTACCATGTCCATCTATAAGTGGCATTCCCATCTTGAAGTCCTGAGCAAGTACAACAAGAGCCCCATAGATTGAAGAATCACCGTGTGGATGATATTTACCCATAGTATCACCTACTATACGAGCACATTTTCTATGTTGCTTATCATGTCTTATACCAAGTTCATACATGTCATATAGAGTACGTCTCTGAACCGGTTTCAGTCCATCTCTGACATCAGGTAAAGCACGTGATACTATAACTGACATGGCATAATCAATATAGGATTTTTGCATTATTTCTGAATACTCCATATGGAGTAATTGTTCTGGCTTCGCCATAATCCTTATCTCCTTTTCTAAGCGGTGGCTCGCACATTATATTCGACTTACGTCGAGGTGCTCGCCGTGTAATAAGGCATCCGTCACTTCGTGACACCTTATTACAAATCTAATTCTGCTTCTCTTGCATGTTCATATATAAAGGCTTTACGTGGGGGAACTTCTGAACCCATAAGCATCTCAGTTACGTCGCTTGCCATTCTTCCATCTTCTATCTCAACCTTCTTAAGAATTCTTCTCTCCGGATCAAGGGTTGTCTCCCAGAGTTGTTCCGCGTCCATCTCTCCAAGACCTTTATATCGTTGAAGTGTAAAGGGGCCTTTGTGTCTCTTACGATATTTCTCTAACGCAGCATCATCATATAGATATTCTTCCTCACCTTTACTTGGAATAGCTTTGTATAAAGGAGGCATTGCCAGATATACATGTCCTTCATATATTAATTCCGGCATAAATCTATAGAATAATGTAAGAAGAAGTGTGGAGATATGAGCACCATCAACATCTGCATCAGCCATAATAATAATTTTGTCATAACGAAGTTTTGTTATATCAAAATCATTACCATATCCTTCTGAGAAACCACATTCAAAAGCACTTATCATCGTCTTAATCTCAGCATTGGCAAGGACTTTATCAATACTTGCTTTCTCTACATTAAGAATCTTACCTCTAATAGGTAAGATGGCCTGATACTTTCTATTTCTTGCTTCTTTTGCTGAACCGCCGGCGGAATCTCCCTCTACAATGAATATCTCACATTTAGAAGCATCCCTGCTTTCACAATTTGATAATTTTCCATTCTGATCAAAAGAAAATTTCTTCTTAGTAAGTAGATTAGTCTTAGCTTTCTCTTCTGTCTTCCTTATTTTCCTAGACTTCTCTGCACAAGCAATTACTGACTTTAATGTCTCAAGATTTCTATCAAAGTAAAGTATAATTTCATCATTTACAATTTTAGAAGTAGCTTTGGACGCATCCTGATTATCAAGTTTCGTCTTAGTCTGACCTTCAAATCTAGGATCAGGGTGCTTAATAGAAATAATGGCAGTCATACCGTTTCTTACATCAGCACCTGTAAAATTATCATCCTTTTCCTTTAGAACACCTAATTCTCTTGCATAATTATTAATTACAGTTGTAAATACTGTCTTAAATCCTGTAATATGTGTTCCACCCTCGGAGTTATAGATATTATTACAGAATCCAAGGATTGTCTCATGGAATTCATTGATATATTGAAAAGCCACTTCAACCTCTATACCATCTGTCTTACCTTCAAAATAGATTATATCGGTTACAGCTTCATTATTCTTATTAAGTGCCTTGACAAATCCTTTGATACCATCAGGCTCATGGAATTCAATATGCTCTACCTCTTCCCCTCTTTTATCCTCATAGATAATTGTAAGATTGGGATTAAGATATGCAGTTTCATGCATCCTTGACTTTACATCATCACCTTTAAAATCAGTCCTTTCAAATATCTCAGGGTCGGGCAGGAAATTAATCTTAGTTCCTGTCTCTTTAGTCTTACCTATTGTAGGAAGCAGGCCTTTAACAAGATTCTCTGTTGGATTACCACGCTCAAATCTATCATGATGAATATATCCATCTCTTGAAATCTCCACGTCCATATACAAGGACAGAGCATTAACAACAGAAGAACCTACACCATGAAGACCACCAGATGTCTTATAAGCTCCATCATCAAACTTACCACCGGCATGTAAGGTGGTAAATACAAGTCGGGAAGCCGGAACACCTTTCTCATGCATACCTACCGGGATACCTCTACCATTATCAACAACAGTACAAGAGCCATCCTTCTCTAATGTAACATATATAAGATCACATTCACCCTGTAAATGCTCATCAACGGCATTATCTACTATCTCATAGATAAGGTGATTAAGACCTTTTCTTGTGACAGAACCGATATACATACCGGGTCTCTTCCTGACCGCCTCTAAACCTTCTAATACTGATATACTGTTCTCATTATAAGCTTGCTTTGCCATTACTGTCTCCTATAAAACTATCTAAGCTTAGAATAGCCATAACCATTAACCATAGCCTCGATAGGTATTCCCTTCTTACAGAAAGGACATTCTGAAGGCTTATATGATTCATAGCCAGGCAAATCTTCTATTGTAAATATTGGAAATACTGATGTTGATTCTACAACATTTCTTGTTGAGAATATTGAGCTGACACCAACAATATCTCCACCATAATACTCAATGCATTCCATACTTTGTCTTACTGTCTCACCAGTTGACATTGTAGCAAGAAGAAGGAAAATCTTTCTTCCCTGAATTGATGGTTTGATATTCTCTCTGAACAAAAGCTGGTTGACAGAATTTACTTCTGGACATACAACACGAATAGATTCATGTGAACCTGACAAACGAATATTGGATTTGTCTAACTCTTCTGCAAGGTATGCACCAAGAACCTGTGTACCATCCATACATACAATCGTATCAACCACTTCAACTTTATGAAGCATCTTCGCAGCAAGATATTTTGCAGCCTCTGTTGCTTCTTTTGTTCTAACCTTCATGGATGTTACATCAACATAGTAATTGATATGTGACTGAATTGTTGCGAAATGTCCTGGAACAGCATTTAATACAATCTGTTCATCATCATGAGCATGGAATTCTATAAATCGCTCATGAATTGGCTTCTTGTTCCTGTTTTCCTCTCTTAATGCTTTGTTGTCCTGGATAAAATCTGAAAAACTACTCATTTTGTCTCCCCCTTTTTAAGTAAAAACTCCTTAGTACTAATCTATTTTCCTGTGGAACCAAATCCACCAACACCACGTTTTGTCTCATCTAACTCATCAACTTCATCAAAAGTAGCAGAAAGGAATGGTATAATTACAAGCTGAGCTATCTTCTGATTCGGTGTAATTATCCTTACATTATCACTATCATTATGAAGAGACACCTTAACTTCTCCTCTATAATCACTATCAACTACACCTGTACAATTAGCAGGTCTTAAGCCTTCCTTTAGAGATAGACCGCTTCGCGCAAATATACCGCCAAAGTAACCTTCTGGAATTGCTACGCTAAGTCCTGTTCCAATTAATTTCGTTTCATGAGGTTTAATCTCTTCTTCTGCAGATATATCAGCAAACAAATCATATCCTGCAGCGAAGTCACTTCCTCTCTCCGGAAGCATAGCAGAGTCAGTTAATCTCTTAAGTTGTATGTTCATGAATTCCTCCTTCACTTATTGTCCTCTTTACATCTATAACTCTCTGATTATCAGAACCTTTCCACTTGGCTTGATTATTCTTCTTATCAATCATAAAGGGTCCATCAACTATTACATCAAGATATTTTATAACTTCTAAGTCCTTGATTTCATCAAAGAGATATCCTGTATAGAGCCACAATGTTTTAGTAGGATATTTATCCTTTATTTCTTTTGCAAGCTTTGTTATCTCCTCTCTGTTTCCCGGAAACAACGGGTCTCCTCCCGAAAATGTTACACCAGATATATAGTCTCTATCTAATATCTCAAAGAGTTCCTTCTTAGCACTATCATCAAACAAAAGCCCGCCATCAGGATCCCATGTAATAGGATTCTGGCATTCATTACACGCATGATTGCAACCTGCAACCCAAAGCACTGCACGAAGGCCATCACCATTTAACATATCATCTTTCGTAATGTTATGATAATTCATAGTTACATTGATTTCCTTTCAGCAATCTCTGCCATCTTAGCATTGTTAAGTCTAGTATCACCTTTAACTCTTGAGTACGATAGATATCCATTCATTCTATCAATTTTAGTTAGATTCTTAGAGCCACATTTTGGACAAACATCCATCTCCAACTCTTCATATCCACAATCATCACAATAAGCAAGAGACAGATTAACACCTTCATAGAATCCCATCTTCATTGCTCTTCTAACTAATGTCTTAACAGCCTCAACATTATAACTAATTGGATATCTTACATATTGAATCTTGCCACCGTTAGACAGTTCCCAGAATCGATTCTCAAGATCCTGCTTCTCAATCGGAGTAATATCTTCTGACACATGACAATGAAAGCTGTTAGATACATATTCTCTATCAGATACATTCTCAATAAGTCCGTATTTATTCCTGAACTGTTTGACCTGCAAGCCGCAAAGATTCTCAGCTGGCGTTCCATATATTGCATATAAATTGCCATCTTCTTCCTTGAATTCATTAATTTTCTTATTAATATGTTCAAGTACTTCTATTGCGAACTTGCCATCTTCTACAAGTGACTTACCATTATAGAGTTGCTGCAATTCATTAAAGGCTGTAATTCCAAATGAAGCTGTTGCATACTTTAATAAAGGCTTAATCTTATCATGGTACTTAAGATGACCACCATAGAAACCACCTTCACAATATGCAAGAGGATTCGTTGATGCTCTCATCTCACCCAGATAAGCATATGTTCTTATATGAAGTTTTCTTATTAGATTAAGATAATAATCAAGTACTTCATAAAAGTCTCTACTTTCCTGTCTTGATTTTGCAAGAATCATAGGAAGATGAAGACTTACAACACCAATATTAAATCTGCCGACAAATATAGGCTCATCCTTATCATCAGCCGGCTTCATTCCACCTCTTTCATACCATGGACTCAAGAAGGCGCGACATCCCATTGGTGATATAATCTTACCGTATTTCTTATACATACTTGCAATATATCCTTCTCCAGTCAGTGATAACCAGTCCGGGTACATTGTCTTTCTAGAACACTCAATTCCTTCAGTAAATACATCTTCAAGAGGCTTACCCTCACCATGAAGATTCTCATCATATAAGAATACAATTTTAGGGAATAGAACAGGCTTCTTATGGCCAGCTTTACCTTCTCCGCCTTTTCTAACTCTAAGACAACAAATTGTTGCCATCTTCGCAAATCTTGTTGTACCAGTTCCCAGTGTTACAGTAATAAATGGATAATCCCCTCTACTAGAAGCAACAGTATTAAACTTATATTCCCATCCCTGGAAACCTTGCATAAACTCTCTTTCTACATCCTTTAATGCAATCTCTTTTGCCTTCTTCTTATCAAGACCAAGTTCAATATATTTGTCAGTGTGCTTCTTATATGACTTCTCTGCATATTTATCCAGAATTAAATCAGCACTTGGAATTGTAAAACCACCATATTGCTGACTTGCAGCAGAAAGCACAATATCACCTATTACATCAAATGCTGTATCTAGCGTCTTTGGCTCATTATACCAGAGATTTCCCATTTCAAAGCCACCTGTAAGAACAGTCTCAATATCAAAGAGACAACAATTCATAGTATCTCTTCTTGCTGCCATGTCATGAATATAGATATAACCATCACGTATTGCCTGTATCTCTTCAGTAGTAAGGAAAAACTTCTTATATAGTTCCTTATTAAGCTCATTAAAGATAAGACTTCTCTTGGTAGATACAAGAGCAGAATCAGTATTGGAATTCTCTTTATCTCCAATATACATAATAGACTGACTCTTAATGTATACTTCATCAAGCATTTGTACAAAGTCTTGCTTGTAATTACGATAATCCCTATAGCTTTTTGCCACTTGAGGATTAACTCTTTCTAATGCCCCTTCAACAATATTATGCATTTGAGCAATCTCAATTTTATCAATATTAAGTTCACTTACCTTTTCTTCAACAAATTGGCAGATAAACTTTCTTTCTTCATCTGTAAATTCAATGAGAACACGGCAGGCTGATTTATTAACTGCATCTTCTACTTTCTTTACGTCAAATTCTTCTAGTGCGCCATCTTTCTTAACAACATATACCATATCGCCATCTCCTTATTAGACACAAAAAACACGAGCACCACATATTGTGCTCGTGTTAATTTTATCACGCTATATATTGCTAGTCAACATTTTTCTTTTTGCCAGAACCTATTGAGAATTTATTCTCATTATGATTAATAAGCCTTACAATATTGCTTCGATGCTGGAATATTGCAAGTGCTGTTGCAAGAAGCATCACAATATATATTTCAGGCAAGTACTCATCTGGATATGACAACCATGGAAATAAGTCAATTCTTAGCCAACCCATTTGTCCAAATAACACAACACATACTCCATAAGTAATAGAACCAAGTATTGAACCAAGTGATATATATTTTGAGACTAATGCAGTTATCAAGAAAACTGTAAGGGCAATTGCAAAAATCTTAGGGAACATTATTGATACAAGTCCGGCAGAACATGCTATACCTTTGCCACCCTTAAATTTAAGAATAACAGGGAAATTATGTCCAAGTATAGTACCGATTCCTGCATATATCATATATATTCCAATATAATCAACTTGATTTCTGAATATAAAATAGACAATAAACATTGCCACTACACATTTTAGATAATCTACTACAAATGTTATAATACCAGCTTTCTTACCAAGAGTACGCATGGTGTTAGTCATTCCAACACCACCACTTCCTTCTTTCTGAATATCAATATTTTCCTTTTTGCCAAGGAAATATCCTGTGGTGAAATTACCCAAAGCATAACCTATAACTACAGCTATAATTCTTATCACAATTTGATTAGTCATCTTTTCTCTCCCGTATAATGAATTTTAGAGAAGTTCCTTCAAATCCAAATGATTCCCTAATTCTATTCTCAAGATATCTTACATATGAGAAATGCATAAATTTCTTATCATTAACAAATATTACAAATGTTGGCGGTTTGACTGCAACCTGTGTTGAATAGAAGATCTTAAGTCTTCTACCCTTATCAGAAGGCGGTTCATGCATTGCCACCGCTTCGAAAACAATTTCGTTAAGAACGCCGGTTGCAACCCTCATTGCATTATTGGCAACAACCACATCAATCATATCATATATCTTAGGAAGCCTCTGTCCTGTCATTGCTGATATATATATAATTGAGGCATAAGGCATAAAAGACAATATACTTCTTATATTCTCGGTAAATTTATTAACGGTCTTATTATCCTTTTCTATTGCATCCCATTTATTAACAGCAATTATAATTCCTTTACCACGCTCATGAGCAATACCTGCAATCTTAGCATCTTGCTCTGTTACACCCTGCGTTGCATCTATCATTATTATAGCAACATCTGCTTTCTCTACAGCTGTTACCGCTCTTATAATTGAGTAGCGTTCCAATTCCTCTTTAATCTTGGATTTTCTTCTGATTCCCGCTGTGTCAATAAAAATATATTCTCTACCGTCGTATTTTACTCTTGTATCTACAGCATCTCTTGTTGTTCCTGCAATATCTGATACAATAACTCTGTCTTTACCACACAGTTTATTAACAAGAGAAGATTTACCTACATTAGGTTTACCGATAATTGCAATCCTAGGTGTCTCATCTTCTTCCTCTGATTCTTCCTGCTTAGGGAAATGTGATATTACTTCATCAAGCATATCACCTAGACCAAGTCGTGATGACGCAGAGATAGGATGTGGTTCTCCAATTCCAAGATTATAAAACTCATATACATCAGGCATATATTTATCAAAGTCATCAACTTTGTTAACAACAAGAACAATCGGCTTATTAGAACGTCTAAGCATATCACATACTTTAGAATCAGCATCAACAAGACCTTGTCTTACATCTGTCATAAACATAATCACATCTGCTGTATCAATTGCGATTTGTGCCTGTTCACGCATTTGCGACAATATTATATCCTTAGAATCAGGTTCTATACCACCTGTATCTATCAACGTAAATTCAATATCCAGCCAATTAATATCAGCATATATTCTATCTCTTGTTACGCCAGGTGTGTCTTTTACAATAGATATTCTCTCACCACATAGAGAATTAAACAGTGTGGATTTACCCACATTGGGCCGTCCCACCACAGCAACAACCGGTTTGCTCATTGTCTACTCCTTACTGAACATAAAAAAATGCATTTTTAATCCAATTGATATTATCTCCATCAATTGTCACTATATCAAAACGCATTGGATGATTCATATTAATATTGTGTTGTTTTACAAATCCTATTGCAACTTTACTTATATTTTTTCTTTTACGAAAATCCACAGCTTCAATTGCACTAACACATGAATTATTCTTTCTATATTTTACCTCACAAAAGCAGAGATATTTTACTAAATTTCCGCCTTCAAATTCATTATCGTAGTATATTATATCTATTTCTCCAACTTGATGGAAATGATAATTTAGTTTTATAATTTCTACGCCTTGACTAAGAAGGTATTCCCGGGCTTTATTCTCGTATGCTGATCCTATAGCTCTTTTATTCAATTTTTTATTCCTTTCAATATCCATCAAGTTTTGCCTTAACTTTATCCATTCCATCAACAAAAAGAAGGATTTCAGCAACCACTTCATAAAGCTCAGGTGGAATAGCATCACCTATATCAAGCTTAGATAATGTATCTGCCAGTTTATTGTCTTTATAAAAAGGAACATCATTCTCTTTTGCTTTCTCAATAATCTTATCAGCAACTGCGCCTTTTCCCGATGCAAGAATTTTAGGCGCAACATCCCCTGGCTCAAATGAAAGTGCAACTGCAGTTTTATCTTTATCTATTTTATCAAATTCTTTAGGTTTCCAATTCTTCTCAGGCATAGAATTCTCCATACTTTGTTATGCTCTAACATCAAATGAATATCGCGATACCGGACTTGTAGTCCCTCCGCTTTTGTGTGTAAGAAAATCTTCTACCAGATTAACATTTTTCTCTTCATTTTCCACGCTAATATTACAATTATACCCTTTGTTCTCTATTTTTTTTCGAAGGATATCAATATTATTCATAATAAGCTCATAACTTCTATCATCTTCCATATAGAATTTGGTATCAACATTTCTATTATGAAGCTTCACTGATATGTCTGTTGAGCCCAGATGATCCATATCAAAATGAAGAAACGCACTTATCTCATCATCCTCTGATTTACTCTGCTTGTTTCTGTATACATAAAGTTCTGAATTTGTATTCTGACTAGACATTCTTATGGGTAATTGAACATAAGAAAATGTCTGATTAACCTGATTCATAAACTCAATATTACTTCTAATTTCAGTCGTAGCTTTTGTAACATTACTTCCCACCTTATTAATCTGGGAAGTTACCTGTTCAAGTTGTCTCATACTAAGTTCAAGCTTCTCATATAACGCTTTAACAGGGTCTTTTTTGGCAACGTCTGATGGATCTAAAGTCCATTGCTGCTCAGTCATATTATTAATCAACGCTTTATATGAATCACTTCCAAACAAATTCTTTATAAAAGGTTTTGAAACATTTACATTTTCAATATATTCAGCAAAACTCTTCATGAATTCTGCCACATTTGCTTTAGGATTAAGATTACCATTTTCATCAATTAACTTTGTATTATTATTAAGAAATGTTGTATCATTCTTAATCATTTCATTTAATGCTTTATATTGTTCTTCTGTTAATGTATTACCAATTGTATTTCTAGGAAAAGACTCCTGATTATAATTAATCTCCACATCAGAACTTATAGCCTGTCTTAAAGCATTTTCAACTTGCGAACTGTTCTCATTCACATTAGGATTTATTGTATTATTAACAATTTCATTAGTAGAATTATTGACCTGTTGTATAAAAGAATCAATACCCTTATCTATACTTGCACCTGAATTCTCAATTATGGTATTCCCCGACTGTGCTACTTCTTCACCAGCTGCTTTTACAGACAAACTAACATTAGATTCTGAAATAATCTCGCCATTACTATTAACCGCCTGACTTGCAATCTGGTTCACTTCACCCTCTGAATTAGCAGTAGATACAGCCTCCTGTGATAATATATTAATAATATTCTTATTAAGCATTGTAGCCTCTGTATAACTAAGTTCCTCAGATGAAAGCATTGAAGGAATAGAACTAGACAAATCAGATATCATATTCATAACAGATGCCTGATTAGACTTATAGTTTTCGAATTGTGCCGCCAATTCAGGTGTGACATCCATACCAAGTTTTGTCATCTGAATAATGGTAGATACATTAATATTATTATTGCTGTTTACAAGCCTTGCCATATTATTAAGAGAGTTAGCATCTATAGGAAGCTGCTCTCTCATCATGTTATTAACCATATTAACATTTCTCTCATTAACAGCCAGATTAGCAGAATCAAGCGCATTAAGAAGAGTTGGATTGTTCATAGCATTATTGGAAACGGGCTTTATCTGAATAGTTTGACCATCGTTAGACTTTACCTGAAAAAAGACCGATTGACCTTGTTCTAACAGAATATCTTTGGCTAAAGTAGCAGTAATATTCTGTCCACTACTAAGGCCAAGAATAACAGTATTACCTTTAACCGAATTAACAGTTCCTTCAAAGACCTGTCCGGCAGTAAGCTTTGATACAGTTGACACAAGTTGTTCCACACCTTGTGACTTAGTAGATATCTCATTACCTGTTGCTAAATTGTTATTATATTGATTAACAAGATCAGATATCTGCATATTACATCCTCACTAGAAGTTTCTAATAAATTTATCACGATGAATCGGGGTCTTACCAAGGGTTTTAAGTGCATCTATATGTTCTTTGGTACCATACCCTTTATTATCCTTGAAACCATATCCCGGATAAACACTATCCAGTTCCACCATGATTCTATCTCTGGTTACTTTCGCAATAATAGATGCGGCTGCAATTGAAATCGACTTGGCATCACCTTTAATAATAGGCACCTGCTTAATTGTAACTTCTGGTATCTTAACAGCATCAACAAGCAAAAGATCAGGCTTTACATCCAACTTATCAATAGCTTGTCTCATGGCCTCATGAACAGAAAGTGATATATTATCAGTTTGATTAATTGATTCTACACCAACAATCCCTACAGAACATGCAATAGCCTTATCCATTATTTCGTCATATAACTCTTCTCTTCTTTTTTCGGAGAGTTTCTTAGAATCATTTATATAATAAATTATACAATCTTTGGGCAAAATAACAGCTCCAGCAACTGTGGGACCTGCAAGAGGTCCTCTTCCAACCTCATCTATTCCACATATGTATTCATAGTCCGAATACTTCTTTTCAAATTCTGTCATCTTAAGAACACGGGCTCTTTCATTCTGAAGTTTCATAATCTTCTTTTGAGCCTGACTTATAATCTTAGATACACCAGGTCTTCCATCCCTGATATATTCTTCAATAAAAGCAGGTAGCATATTCTCAGATGTTTCTCTATATTCATCTTGAATCTGTTTTATAGATTTATCACTCATCAATTCACCCTTATTAATTACTTATCTGTAAGTGAGCACACTTTATCAAATGGATATATTCTACATAATGCTCTTCCAGTAAAATGTGACCCTTTAATAGGACCCACATTACTAAACCTACTATCACTAGAATTATTGCGGTTATCACCCATAACAAAATATTCGTCATCACCAAGTTTTAATGGTTCTGCCGCAATTCCCGGATTGCTAATCCTAGAAAGCCCGTAGTTTTCGTCTAATTTGACACCATTAATAAATATATTGCCGTCATAATCAATATAAATCGTCTCTCTAGGAAGTCCTATTATTCTCTTAATATAATAAGTCTTACCGAAGAAAGAATCAGAAGAGCCTGGTCCCTCATATGGAAATACTACAATATCAAATCTCTCAGGCTCCCATATCCTGTAAGTCAATTTATCAACTATCAGATTATCTCCATCACTAAGTGTTGCTTCCATAGATGAACCGCTCACTCTTGTTCTCTGACCGAGAAAGTGAAGTATACAAAATGTAATTAAAAATATTGCAAGTATATACAGCAAAAATTTAACTACTTCCATCTTAGTAATTTTGCTTTTATTCTGATTATCTTTTGATTCATTTTCAGAACCGGTATTCTCTTCGTTATTACCAATATTATTATTTTTGTTATACAGGATATCTTCTTTTCTAGACATATTACCACTACCTTCAAATTATTCTAATGTAATTCTACCAATTGTTCCGCTTCTAAATTCATCAATAATAAGATTATATACTTTATTATAATCTATTTCCTGCCCTTTTTTGATACAATTTCTTTTAGTTGCAATTTCCGTAATTATATCATTAAGGTTGTTCTTTTCATCAACCTCATATCTATTATTAACAAAGCTCGGATAGTTGTTTATAATAAATTCAATAATACCCGTTGCTATTTCAGAATTATCTAAGATATTATCATTCATAGAACCAATACACGCAAGATTAAATCCAACTTGTCTGTCTTCAAACTTTGGCCAAAGAATTCCCGGTGTATCTAATAATTCAACTGATTTATTAAGTCTAATCCACTGTTTTCCTTTAGTTACTCCAGGCTTATTACCAGTCTTAGTTGCAGCTTTGCCTGCATATGAATTAATAAATGTTGATTTACCAACATTAGGAATTCCTACAACCATAGCGCGAATTGGTCTGTTCTTGATGCCACGCTTCCTGTCTCGTTCGCGTTTTTTCTCACATGCCTTCTCTATAATCTTTTCAACCTCTTTGATTGAATTCTTCTTTCTAGAATCAATTGAGATAACAAAGAAACCCTTTTCTTTAAAATGCTCCATCCACTCTCTAGTCTTAACACTATCTGCCAAATCGCTTTTATTAAGAATAATAAGACGAGACTTGTTACCTGCCAGACTATCTATGTCAGGATTTCTTGAACTACTTGGAATTCTTGCATCCACAAGTTCTATAACAATGTCTATTAATTTTATATCTTCTTTCATCTGACGAATAGCTTTCGTCATATGACCGGGATACCATTGATAATCCATACCTTATTCCTTAATTAACAATACCAAAATCTCCAAAGGACATTTTAAACCACACTTTACCTTTAATCTGTTTCTTACTAATTAATCCAATACTTGGATATCTGGAGTCTTCGCTGTTATTTCTGTTATCACCAAGAACAAAATACTCATCATCTCCCAGTATCAGCTCTGATTCCGCAAGTCCTTTGTATGTAATACTCTCAGTATCAGCAACATCATCATACTTCTCATCATTTACATATAGTCTTCCATTCTTAATAACAATTTTGTCCCCTGGAACACCAACAATTCTTTTTACATATGTCGTATCCTGTTCATTAGATAATGATTCAAATGCGACAACATGATTATGCTTCGGTTTAAAGAACAGGTAACTACCTCTATTAACAAGAAGAGTAGTCTTGTCTTCAATTGTAGGCTGCATAGAGACACCTGCCATTTTAACACTATTAAAAAATGTAAATACCAAAAGAAAAGCTACTAAAACAACTCCAACAACAATACCCACATTAATTGCCACAGTCTGTAGCTCTTTAATCTTAAATCTTCTCCGTCTGCGTTGAAAATTCAACCCTCTAGAAAACTTATGACTAAAAAAGTTCTTAATCTTGTCAAATAAATCCTTAAACCACATAATCTCACCAATATATCGTATAGATGTATAATACAATAATCAGAAAAAAAGAACAACCAAAGGTTGTTCTTTAATTCGTTTCTTTTATTGGATAGCTTCCTTAACCTTTGCTCTCTTACCAACACGCTCTCTTAAGTAGTTAAGCTTAGCTCTTCTAACTTTACCTTTACGTACTACTTCAATCTTAACTACGTTAGGACTGTGAAGAGGAAATGTCTTCTCAACTCCTACACCATTAGAGAACTTTCTAACTGTAAATGTCTCGCGGTTGCTACCGTTCTGTCTCTTAATTACTGTTCCTTCGAAAATCTGAATTCTCTCACGATTTCCTTCTTTGATGTTACAATGAACTTTAACAGTATCACCTACTGCAAATTCATCAACAGATTCTTTACACTGTTCTGCTTCGATTTGCTTAATAATTTCATTAGCGCTCATATATGTGACCTCCTAATTATTCTTCGACATTCTTAATACATAATGTATCAGCGGACTATCTATCATTCACAACTTGTATACTATAACACGAAAAGCAATAAAAAACAAGGGATATATAGACTTTTTTATTGTTCTAATAGATCTGGTCTATACTTTCTAGTGCGTTCTACCGACATATCATATCGCCATTTTTCTACCTTGGCATGATTGCCTGATAACAGAATACTTGGAACTTTCTTGCCATTCCATTCTTCGGGTCTTGTATATTGCGGGTATTCTAACAGATTATTACTAAAAGATTCTTGTACTGTAGAATCATCATTATGAAGTACTCCCGGCACAAGCCTGGAAATTGCATCAACCATCATCATAGCGGGAAGTTCTCCTCCAGTTAACACAAAATCACCTATAGAGATGTAGTCTGTAACAATTTCCTCTAACACTCTCTCATCAATCCCCTCATAATGTCCACATAATAGGACGAGTTCATCAAGGGCTGAGAATTCTTTTGCTATATTTTGATTAAATGTCCTTCCCTGTGGCGTAAGATATACACAAGGTATGTTATGTCTAACCTTCTTAACAATAGATTGATATGCATCATATACAGGCTGTGCCTGCATAACCATTCCTGCACCGCCACCATAGGGATAATCATCCACCTTATTATGTTTGTCTATAGTATAATCTCTTATATTAATAGCTTCTATCTCTATATAGCCATTATCAATAGCCCTACCTATAATGCTGGTATTAAGACCAGACATCACCATTTCAGGAAATAAAGTCAGGATATAAAATTTCATATTATAATAATCCCTTCATCAAATGAACAATCATCTTATTATCTTTAATAGAAATATCTTTGATGCATTGCTTTATTGCCGGAAGCAGCACCTCTTTATCCATATGCTCAATTACATATACATCATTTGCGCCAGTATGAATTACATCTTTTACTTTACCAAATTCTTCATTTTCATCCGTTATAACATTAAGGCCTATGAGTTCAGCAACAAAATATTCATCCTCTTCGCATTCTACTGCATTTTCTCTTGTAACATATATGCCCTTCTTTACATGGATTTCAATATCATTAATATTATCATAATCTTTGAATTTAAGTATCACAAGATTCTTAAAGAATTTAACACCTTCGATTTCTAATATAACATTATCTTTTTCCGGTTCTAATATAACTTCTTTAAGCTGCTTAAATCTATTAACATCATCAGTAAGAGGATATACTTTGACCTCTCCTCTTATTCCATGTGTCTTAATTATTGTTCCAACCTGTAAAAATTTCTGCATTATATCTCCTACAACCAGATTAAAAACTCCCACCACGGATGGTGGGAGTAAGTGCTAATCCAAAGTCCAAATCAACACATATTACATAATATCAACAACTACCTTCTTATCTGTCTTAGTGGCAGCTGCTTTAACCACGGAACGAATTGACTTTGCAATGCGTCCCTGCTTGCCAATAACTTTACCCATGTCAGATCCTGCAACATGAAGTTCGAGTACAAGAGTATTACCATTCTCTTTCTCAACAACTTCAACTTCATCAGGATTATCAACGAGAGCCTTAGCAATTACTTCAACTAATTCTTTCATAAGTAACTCCTTATTTAGTAATACCACATGACTTAAAAATTCTTGCAACTGTCTCAGTTGGCTTAGCACCATTATCTAACCACTTCTTAGCAAGTTCTTCATTAACATGATATTCTGAAGGATCTTTTGTTGGATCATATGTACCAATCTCCTCGATACATCTTCCGTCTCTAGGTGCTCTAGCATCAGCTACAACAATACGATAGAATGGTGCTTTCTTCTGACCCATTCTTCTCAATCTAATCTTTACCATTTTCTTTTTCCTCCTAATAATGTGTAAATAATTTATCTATGTTAAAAAGGGAATTTCATTTTTCCTTTTTTACCACCCATCATACCAGGCATCTTCTTCATCATCTTCTTTGATTGTTCAAATTGTTTAATAAAGCGATTCACTTCGCTAATATCAAGCCCTGCACCATTAGCAATTCTTTTCTTCCTGCTGGGATTCATAAGCTTGGGATTCGCTCGTTCTTCCGATGTCATACTAAGAATAATTGCTTCAACATGGGACAAGCTTTTCTCATCCATACTTCCTTCAATCTGAGACATTTGCTTACTTGACAAGCCTTGCATACCCATACCCGGAAGCATATTAAGAATGGAAGATATTCCACCCAAATTCTTCATCTGACTCATGGAATCAAGATAATCATTATAATCAAATTCTGCTTTCTTCATTTTACGAGAAAGTTCTTTTGCCTTCTCATCGTCAATAGATTCTTCTGCCTTCTCAATTAAAGTGAGTACATCACCCATTCCGAGAATTCTTGAAGCCATTCTATCCGGATAGAACTGCTCTAAGTCAGAGAGCTTCTCACCCATACCGCAGAATATAATAGGTTTACCCGTTACAGCACGAATTGAAAGTGCCGCACCACCTCTTGTATCACCATCTAACTTGGTTAGAATAATGCCATCAATATTAATAAGTTCGTCAAACTTACTTGCAACATTTACAGCGTCCTGACCAGTCATTGCATCAACAACAAGAAATGTCTCTGTAACATCTACAGAATCCTTAATAGATATTAATTCATCCATCATCTCATCATCAATATGAAGTCGGCCAGCTGTATCAAGAATAACAACGTTATTACCCTTTTTCCGGGCATGTTCCAGCGAAGCCTTAGCAATATCACTTGGTTTATGTTTATCTCCCATGGAGAAAACGTCTATTCCAAGCTTCTCACCGTTAACCTGTAATTGCTTTATAGCAGCAGGTCTATATACATCACATGCAACAAGAAGAGGTTTTTTGCCTTTTTCCTTAATTTTACCAGCAAGTTTGGCTGTAGTTGTAGTCTTACCAGCACCTTGAAGTCCAACCATCATATATACAGTAATGTCTTGTCCCTTGGCATATGTAAGTTCCGTCCCGGTTTCGCCCATAAGCTTAACCATTTCTTCATTAACAATCTTAATAACCATTTGTCCCGGATTAAGACCTGTTAATACACCAGAACCAACTGCACGTTCTTGAACAGACTTTACAAACTGCTTAACAACCTTAAAGTTAACATCAGCTTCAAGCAGGGCAAGTTTAACCTCTTTAAGAGCAGTTTTAACATCTTCTTCTGTAAGAAGACCTTTACTCTTTAAGCCTTTAAATACATTCTGTAATTTTTCAGACAGATTCTCAAATGCCATACTAAAGTTCCTCTAAAATATCATTTGAAATATTACAAATCTTAGCCAGATTATCTTCTGTAGCTTCTTTAGCCAAATCATTAATTGCTTTCACATCTTCTCTAATATGCATAAACTTATCTACAAGATGTAATTTATCTTCATAGCCTTCTAACATCTTATTACATCGTTTAATCAAATCATGTACGCCCTGTCTTGATATACCTTGTTCATCGGCGATTTCTGACAAAGATAAGTCTTCTATTATGTAGCTTTCATATATATTTCTCTGGTGTTCATTAAGAAGTTCACCATAGAAATCATACAAAAAACCCTGTCGCAATTTATCTTCCATAACATATCCTCATGCTATAGCACCCATATATACAGATACTATATCAAACGATAGTCATTATACTAGTATAAAAAGATGCTGTCAAGTATTTTTTCTTGACAGCATAAATTAATTGTTATATTTTATTATCTATTAATAACATTAACTGTTATCTTATCAACTGTACCAACTGGTTTAATACTTGGATCTTCAAAACTATCAATTATTATCTTGTAATTATCAATGTTAATATCCATATGTTTTTTAGAATCGCTATATTCATTAATATCACTTGTCTTAGATGCGAAATAGTTCTTTACATCAGCATAAGTTGTTGATCTATTAATAATAAAATCTTCATATTGAAAGAAAATACTATCATCATTTAAATAATTCAAATTATCATAATCAATTACTATATTATTAATAGTTCTTTCGTCCTTATTTGTATTATCATTGAGATTAATCAAATAATACTTTGCACTCTTAGGTTCTAATTGAATTAGTTTTTCTATTGTCTTTCTTTGGACAAATAAGGATGTATTAATATTTCTAGAAAAACATAATAATCCTATTTCATTTTTACCAAAGTGTAGTTTAGCAGCACTATCTGCAAATAGTTTATCATCTAATTGTTTCGATAGTTCTGTCTCATTATTCAAATAATACTTACCATCTTCTGAATAATATCCCTGTTCTTCACTTTCATATTCTTTACGAATATTGTATTCTTCTTCTCCAGTAAAATGTGTATCATCTTTTGAATTTATCGAACAAGAAACAGCAATGATAATAAATGCTACAACAATTATTCCAAGGATAATCCATAAATAAGGAAATGACTTTTTCTTTTTGTCATCACTTACTGTATTTATAGCATTTAATTGTTTTATATAATCTTGCTTTTCCTTTTTTATAATCTCATTTTGTAGTTTCTCAAACTCCTTGAGATTTTCCTCATGAAAATAATCAGATTCCTCTTTATCAAGTTCTTTACTTTTTTCAATATACTTGGCTTTTTCTGCTTCTAGCTTTAGCTTAAGTTCAATAAACTCTTTATTGTCATTTTCTAATTGATTGTGCGCCTTCTTATATTCCTGCCACTCCTCAGGTGACATTTTCAAGATTTTTTCTTGTTCTTCTTTTGAAAATTTCATCTATTAATTAACTCCTTAATAATAGCTTCGTGTACTTATATCTATTGATTCTAGTTTATCATCTAAAGTATAGTTAAAACTCAATTCATAATAAGGATATTCATAATAATGTAATACTTTATAATCACTATAAGTATATTCATAAATATCATTTTCTTTTTTAGACAGCTGTTTTATTATTTCTCTTACTGTATTATAACTAGTATCTTTATTAATTATAGTTCCATTAATAATAATATAATATGAATCTACTTTATTATAAAATTCATTAATCCTCTGTTCGTCATAAGGTGCATAATACTCATTCTTATAAGGAATAAACCTAATACGCACATCTTTTATTTTCATTTCTTTGACTTTACATTTTTTATCTGTATAAAATTCCAGATTAAATTGTGTTTCTCCATTCGTGTACCCCATCACATGAGTTTTGGCTTTAACAGTAGTGTCGGGATTAATATCCTTCATATTTTCTCCCATATATTCATCTAGATAATTGAAGTTAAAGTTTTGATCAAAAAGATCCGTTTCATTATTGCCATAATGAATTCTTATGCTAGGCAATTCATCATTTGGCTCAACAACTTCATCTAATGTATTATACATACTATGATAAACCTCTAGATAAATTGTTGTCATATAATAACCAAAGACACTGAATATACCAAGTATAGAAGATACTATTATCAAAGTAAGATATTTTGTCTTTGAAATCGGCTTTTTAATGCTTGATATGTTTTCTTCATCAAGATTGGTTATAACATATAATTGTGAAAGTCTATATTTACTAATTGTAAAATATAAAAATGCTGGTGAAAGCAAAGCTGTAGCAATAATACCTTTAATAAAACTATAATTTCTCATATATTTATCTAAGTATTCTTCATTATTAATAGCTGAATTAACATTACTTAAACCTTTTGCAAGAAATACAACTATAAGAATCATTCTTATAATGTTAATTATCATTAGAATTATAGATGCAACACTTTCTGCTATTAAACAAACACCAATGCATAAAAGCAAAGCAAAAAAGAAAAAGACAATATATATTATTAAAAAAACAATATATATTGTTTTAATAGTTTTTAACTTGCGATTAATCATTAATAATACCTCCAAGGAATATCATTTAAAATACCAGCATCATTAATATCCTTATCAATTCTAATTACAATATCAAAACTATTAGTTGATAATTTATCCCCTATCCTATAGAGAATATCATTATAATATGCCACTGAATATGTACCTCTACTATCGGTAAGATTCTCACAAAAATATTCAGGACTAGTTACATTATTTCTAAAAATAGAACATGCTTCACTATAACTTGTCTTATTATTAATTCTATCCTGACCTATTTGCAGATAATCATCGTCAGACAAAGCATTCATACTTAAATATATTGCAAAAACCCTGCAATAATCAGGTAAGTTGTCGCTTTCTTTATCATTATATGCATAATATACTCCATCCTTAATCATCCCTGAAGTGGTTATTGAATCAGATGAACTATATTGTATTATTTGATATGGTTTTATTCTAGAATCAGAAGTTACTAATTTATTATCAGCAACAAAACAGAAATTTGTATTTGAATTAAATGGCAATTCACAAACTAAAGATGGTAATTCTACCACATACTTTCCAATAACAAGACCAGAATCTCTAATATAATCCTTATTGATTTTACTAAAATCTCCAGTTATATATGTATCATTTTCAAAATAATCACTATAAGTACAAGAACAACCTGTTATTGATACAACGAAAATACATAATAAAATTATACTAATTAATTTTTTCTTAATCACAATAAATATTTCCTTATTATATAAATTATCTAAGATTAATGTTGTAATAACATTAAAATACTCAAAACATCTGACTATTATTATATGTTAATTATTAATAAATACAACGAATATATCTAGTAGTAATACATATTCGTAGCATTTAACAAAACAAATGTGAATTTTCTGTGAACTTTTTGTGCAAAAAAGCACAAATAGAAAAGGACCGCATATGCGATCCTTCTCGAATGCGAACTTACTTCTATTTTATCAACACAGTCGGTTGCCACGCTGCATTGACCTTAGGGACATAACCCCTATTTTGGTGTGTGATGCCTGCTTTGGTGTTAACCTCGTCGCAAGCAGCTTTGAATATGCTTCCGAACTCTGACGAACTGTCCCGCTGAAGAGGTTTACGGTTAATGACAGCCTGTCTTCGGGAATCATCAGAATCGGAGCTTTGAAAGATTTCTGAAACTCGGAAATTCATATCAAGCATAATAGATCCCCTCCTTGGCGCATATTAAATTAAATAAGTTCCTGAGCAATTCCATTGCTCACAATTATAATAACATCTATTGTGATAAAAATCAAGTGTTATCCACAATATATTGTGTTTTTGTGAATAATCCAGTGTTTTCAACACATTTTATAGTGTTAGCAGCTCTTTTTTATTCTGTTTTTAGAATAAATTTATTAATAACTTCTGCAATTCCTCCATTATTGTTATTATTTCTCGTAATATAATCAGCAGCCCTTTTTGCTTCTTCATTTCCATTAATCATTGCAACACCAAGTCCGGCAGCTCTTAGCATGGAAATATCGTTTCTTTCATCACCACAAGCAATTGTATTAGAAACCGGAATACCCAGATAATCAGATAAAAATCTGACACCGTTACCCTTATCTGCACCCTTCATTGTATATTCTAGATACTCCGGACAAGAGAAGAAAGTTGAGAAATTCTTACTGGTTTCATTGGCGTATTTTTCCTGGAACTTAACAAGTCTTCCATGATTGTTAAAGTCAATGGCCATAATTTTGTGTAATGCTAATCCTTTAAGTTCATCATAATCATCAACAATCTTATATGGTTCATCCGAATACTTGTTATATTCTTTCAATACATCATCATCCCTCGTTGTATAAATCCCATCTATTGTAAATGTCTGTGAGTGAATGCCTTCATCATCAATGGCCTTAAGAATTTTAATTGATGCTAAAGCATCCATTGAGTCAGCATGAATTATTTTATCTTTCTCACAATCGTAGATATTAGTTCCATGAAAAGATAATATATAACAATTTTTATTCATGTTAAGCCCGGTAACAAGCTTTTTAACTGCATTAAGAGGACGACCTGTGTTAATTGCAAAAATATGTCCTTCTAAAACCATCTTATTAATAGCTTCAATATTTTCACTGCATATCTTCTTATCAGTTGTAAGAAGTGTATCGTCCATATCAACAAATATTATCTTTTTTTCAGAATTCATCATATGCTCCTTATATATTATTTATCTAATCCCAATAGATAATCAATGAATTGTTGCGCTGTTCTTCCAGATAATCCGTTATGACTAAGTTCCCATTTATTAGCCTCAAGTAGTATTTCCTCATCACTCATTTTAATATTATTTCTATCACGAAGTGCAAGTACAATCTCTTTAAACTCTTTAGGGGTTGGGGCTCCATAATAGATAGAAACGCCAAATCTTCCTGCCAGGGATAATTTCTCCTGCTTAGTATCATTCTTATGTAAATCATCATATTCAAAATTATCAGAAGACCTCTCTCTAACAAGGTGTCTTCTGTTAGATGTTGCATAAATAAGAATATTAGAAGGCTTCTTCTCTAGTCCACCCTCAATTACAGCTTTAAGATATTTATACTCAATCTCAAAGTCTTCAAATGATAAATCATCCATATAAATTATAAAACGATAATTTCTGTTTTTTATATTAGATATTAACTTATTCAAATTCTGAAATTGATGTTTATATACTTCTATAATTCTAAGTCCATCGTCATAATATGTATTAGCAAGAGCTTTGATACTAGTAGACTTTCCTGTGCCGGCATCACCATACAAGAGACAATTATTTGCTTTCTTTCCAGATACAAATGCATTAGTATTCTGTGTCAGTTTATCCTTTTGAATCTGATATCCAACTAAATCATCTAATGATACATGCGTGATTCTTGTTATAGGAATAATATCACCATTATCATTTAGGCGAAATGCCTTATGAAGTCCAATTATTCCAACTCCAAAATGTTTGTAGAAATCAACTACAAGATTGCGAAACTCTTTAGTATCATTTGCTTTCTCAAGATTTTCAGACAAATCACATATACAGTCTCTAATACGCTTATTAAATACTTTATCCTTATTATTGCCATCAGAGAAGTTAGTAATCAGATTCATGTCAAAATCAACATCCAACTCATTAAAATCATAATTAAACAATTCTTTAAGAATAGAGAAGTCATGAATTGCAAGTTCATCAAATGTACCACCAGTATTACCCTTCATCTCGCAGTCTACACTGTATGGATTCTCATTGTATACCATTATATAAGTTATATAGCAATGCCAGAGATTACCATAGAAACCATGATTTGCTCCGAATTTAACAAGATTAGAAAGGCAGAAATATAATTCCTTCTTATCTACATTATCTTTTCTGAAAATGTTAGAGAATCTATATAGAAGCGAGTCTTCTTTATCAGTATATAATAGCAATTCTTCTGTATTCACAATATATGTCCTTTCTTAATAAAACCATATTAACTGCAAAGCATTACATAATATCGAATAATGATATCTGATCTGATTCTGGAAGACCTTTCGTAACACCAAGTCTGTCAAATGTCTCTATAATAGTTTTAGGCACCTTTCCTCTATTCTTAATATCTTCCTTAGATATAAATGGACTGTTTTGGGCTGCAATCATAAGAGAATCAGCAGCATTTTCACCCATTCCATCAACTGATATAAATGGAGGTCTGATCTTGCCGTCTTCTACTTTAAAATACCTAGAGTCTGACTTATACAAATCAAGTGGTAAAAACTCGTAACCTCTTGCATTCATTTCTTGAACAAGTAGCATATCGCTATATTCATTTTCTTCTTTTTGAGAAAGATTCTCTTTATTATCATATTCTTTCAAGTGCGATTCAACAGAACTTTTACCCTGACACATTAATTCATAATTGAATGCTTTAGCTCTTATTGAGAAATAAGCAGCATAATACGCAAGAGGATGATTAATCTTGCAATATGCAATACGCCATGCCATCATAACATAAGCAACAGCATGGGCCTTAGGGAACATGTATTTAATCTTCTCACATGAACCAATATACCACTCTGGAACATCATGTTCTAACATATCCTTTTTCCAGGATTGCCATTCTTCTGATGACGGATTTTTTGCAACTTTACCTTTACGTACATTCTCCATTATGGTAAATGCTTCTTCAGACTCTATACC